>CERN01001009.1_pt1 | contig 40214 bp, 43 predicted proteins | sample 530761 | NCBI WGS metagenome assembly CERN01 (sample SAMEA2620947, study PRJEB7988) | marine metagenome | isolation source: saline water (ENVO:00002010), including | reverse complement strand
GTGGGATGCAAAGCATATTTTCCCTGAAGAAACCCTGCGCAAGGCAGCCGAACTTGGCTTTGCTGCGATATACACGCGCGAAGATGTCGGGGGATCGGGCCTTGGTCGCTTGGATGCCGCGGTGATTTTCGAAGAACTGGCAAGCGCGTGCCCGTCAACGGCGGCATATATCTCGATCCACAATATGGCATGCTGGATGATTGACCGTTTCGGCAATGAAGACCAGCGGCAAAAATATCTTCCAAAACTCGTTACCATGGAACACTTCGCCAGCTATTGCCTGACGGAACCGGGAGCGGGATCAGATGCAGGTTCGTTACGTACGCGTGCTGCGCGCGACGGTGCGCATTACATCCTTAATGGCGAAAAGGCTTTTATTTCCGGGGGATCGCGCAGTGATGTTTACATTGTCATGGCGCGAACCGGCGATGACAGCCCGAAGGGAATATCGACCTTTATCGTTCCAAAAGATGCCGAAGGCCTGTCATTTGGCAAGCTTGAAGAAAAGATGGGATGGAACAGTCAGCCGACATCAGCCGTCATTTTCAGTAATTGCAAAATTCCGGTGGAAAACCGGTTGGGAGAAGAGGGCGAAGGTTTCAAGTTTGCCATGATGGGTCTTGATGGCGGCAGACTTAATATCTCGGCATGCTCCATCGGTGGTGCACGGGCCGCAATGGAGCATGCGCGCGACCATATCAAGGTTCGCAAGCAATTTGGCAAAACCCTTGATCAGTTTCAGGCATTGCAGTTCAAATATGCCGACATGGTGACAGAGCTCGAAGCGGCACGGCTGATGCTGCACAAAGCGGCCTGGAAACTGGATCACAAGACACCGGACGCCACACAGTTTTGTGCAATGGCGAAACGTTTCGGTACGGATATCGGGTTCAGGGTATGTAATGAAGCGCTACAGCTTCATGGTGGATATGGTTATATCCGCGAATACCCGGTCGAAAGGCTTCTGCGCGACCTTCGGGTTCACCAGATTCTGGAAGGTACCAACGAAATCATGCGCCTGATCATCTCTCGTGCCGCGTTGAAGGATTGATTTATGAGCAGTGAAAACGCGACCAGTTCACCGCATGACAATGAAGCATCCGTCGTTTTCTCGAAAGACGGGGCCATCGGTCATATCCTGTTAAACCGGCCCAAGGCATTGAATGCGCTTGATCTGCCGATGGTTGATGCGATCACAGGCAAACTTCGCGCGTGGGAGACGGACCCGACGGTTGCTGTCGTTGTAATTGAGGGCGCTGGCGAAAAGGCATTCTGTGCCGGGGGCGATATACGGGGGCTTTATGACGCGCGGCAGCGCGACGACGAAGAACTTCTTGATGCCTTTTATCGGCGGGAATATCGCCTTAACCATTACATTGCAAATTATCCCAAGCCGTATGTTGCCTTGATGGACGGCATTACGATGGGGGGAGGTGTCGGCGTTTCCGTGCACGGACGTTTCCGTGTGGTGACCGAGCGCACCCTGTTTGCAATGCCCGAGACTGGGATCGGGTTCTTTCCCGATGTTGGCGGCGGGTACTTCCTTTCTCGCTGTCCCGGCGAAGTCGGAATGTATCTTGGCCTGACGGGCGCGCGGATCAAAGCGGCAGATTGCATTTATGCGGGTTTGGCTACGCATCGAACACAAAGTGAAAATATCGCGTCCTTGAAAGGTGAACTGGCAAAGATTTCGGAAGGCGGCGATGGCTTCGTGGCCGTTCAACGGATTCTGGATGAACATCATTCTGATGATGGTGTCGGCATTCTTGGATCGGTTCGGGGTGAAGTCGATGACTTGTTTGGCAGCGAGACGGTTAGCGACGTTTTTGCCCGACTTGATACATCTCCGTCAGACTTCGCCCGGGAAACGGCCAAGATATTGCGCACCAAATCACCGATAGCAGTTGCTGTTGCCTTTGATCAAATCCGTCAAGCGCGCGATATGACACTTGCGCAGGACCTGATGATGGAGTTCCGTCTGTCGCAACGGACCGTTCGCAAACCAGATTTGTTTGAAGGGGTTCGTGCCGTGATCGTCGACAAGGATCACAGTCCAAGATGGCAACATGCCGATATCGGGCAAGTCGATCCTCGTGAGGTCGCCGCATATTTTGACCTTTTACCCGAAGACAAAGAGCTAAAACTGCAGTTCTGAACAGCTCTGTAACATCAACAAATCAAAAGATAATCTCGCAATCGAGAGATCAGAGGAGACTCCAAATGGCGAAAATCGGTTTCATTGGTCTGGGTAACATGGGAGGGCCGATGGCGGCCAACCTGATTAAGGCTGGGCATGCACTCAAGGTCTTTGATTTGTCCGAAGCCGCGGTCAGCAAGGCGGTTGCAGAGGGTGCCACCAAGGCATCGACGGTTGCCGATGCGGCAAAGGATGTCGAGTTCGTTGTCACGGTTCTTCCTGCTGGAAAGCACGTGCTGTCGGTTTATGACGGACCAGACGGCGTGATTGCCAACGCCAGGGCGGGCACACTTTTGATTGATAGCTCCACCATCGAAGTTGATGCCGCACGCAAAGCTGCCGATCTGGCGAAGGCCAAAGGTCTTGGCTCTGTTGACGCGCCGATCTCTGGCGGGGTTGCGGGGGCTACTGCCGGAACACTGACCTTTATGGTTGGTGGCGATGATGGTGATTTTGATCGTGCGAAACCGGTTCTTGAGGGAATGGGTAGCAATATCATTCACGCAGGCACAAGCGGGGCCGGGCAGGCGGCAAAGATTTGCAACAATATGGTGCTTGGCGTCAGTATGATTGCCGTATCCGAGGCCTTCATGCTTGCAAAGCGTTTGGGGCTGGATGCGCAGAAGCTGTTTGATATTTCATCGAAGGCGTCCGGCCAGTGCTGGTCGCTTACAAGTTATTGTCCCGTGCCGGGACCGGTTCCGACGTCTCCGGCAAATCGTGACTATCAACCGGGATTTGCGGTGGACATGATGCTGAAAGACTTGAAACTGGCGCAACAGGCGGCGGCATCCGCCGGGGCAACAACGCCAATGGGGGCATTGGCTGAAAGCCTGTATGCGCTTTATTCAAATAGCGGAAATGGCGGGATGGATTTCTCGGCTATTGTCAAAATGCTGGATGGCGACAAGTAACGCTACGGCATTATGAGGTGTATCATTCAGGCCCGGCAAATACCGGGCCTGTTTTTTTATGAATACCGTGGCCTGCATTAATGTTAGATTTGTGCTGTCTAACGGGCAAAGTGCTGAACAGAATTTTCCGGATTGATGAATGACAACCAGAAGCAATGCGCCGCGCGAGGTTTATTTCGAATTGCGACAGATTGGCAGCTATCTGCGCTGCACGGCAATTGATGGCAAAACGGGAATCGAGGTGACCGTGGCAGGGCCGGTTTCAAGGAATCCGGAGCAACTAAAGCGCGTCGCGGTACAAAAACTTGAATACGTCCTTAATAAGGGATAAAATATACAATATAAGGGCCGGTGCATTCGGTGGCGTTGGTGTTTTATTCTAAGAATGAAATACGATTTGGTGTTTTTGACCAATTTATCAAAGCCGCTTGCAGCCTTCGACCTCATGTGTCTAAGGTTTGTGCTCTAATCGCGCTTTTGGATAAAGAACCACAATAAGAATGGTCGTGTCCAAAGGCTAGAACCGGGGAAAACCCGATAACAAAAAGACGGAGGCTTCGGAGGTTTGCTAGGGGGCAATGGGGAGACTTGGTCTCATCCAATCAATACAACTGTATCTTGTTTTGCACCTTCAGCCAGTCGGTCGAAGACCTCGTTTGTCTGTGCCAAATCTAAGGTTGTGCAATGGATTGGGCTTATTTTTTACAACAATTGATCAACGGTCTGACGCTGGGAGCCATCTACGGTTTGATCGCCATCGGCTACACGATGGTTTACGGCATCATCGGTATGATCAACTTTGCGCACGGCGAAATCTATATGCTGGGCGCGTTTCATTCCCTGATCACCTTCCTGATCTGTCAGGCAGCAGGGATTAGCGGTATCCTTCCGCTTACACTTCTTTTGATGCTGTTTGTGTCAATGGTGCTCACTTCGATCTACGGGTGGGGCGTTGAACGGATTGCATACAGGCCGCTGCGCGGGTCATTCCGGCTCGCAGCGCTGATTTCGGCCATCGGCATGTCGATCTTCCTGCAGAACTTTGTTCAGATTTCGCAGGGTGCGCGCGTGAAACCGATGCAGCCATTGATCGAGGGCGGCATCATCCTGATGGAAAGCCCGAATTTCAATGTTCAGCTCAGCTACATGCAGATCGTCATTATCCTTTTGACGTTTGTTCTGATGGCTGTGTTTTCGACACTGATTGCGAAAACGTCGCTTGGTCGTGCTCAGCGCGCCTGTGAGCAGGACCGTACCATGGCTGGCCTGCTTGGCGTTAACGTTGACCGCACCATCTCCACGACCTTTGTCATGGGGGCAGCTCTTGCCGCAGTCGCGGGGATGATGGTGACCCTGTATTACGGTGTGATCGACTTCTATATCGGCTTCCTTGCCGGTGTTAAGGCGTTCACCGCTGCCGTTCTGGGAGGCATCGGATCGCTTCCGGGTGCAATGCTTGGTGGTCTTCTGATTGGTCTGATCGAAGCATTCTGGTCGGGTTATCTCACGATCGAATACAAGGACGTCGCAACGTTCAGTATTCTGGTTCTCGTGCTGATTTTCCGTCCGTGGGGTCTGCTTGGTAAGCCGGAGGTCGAGAAAGTCTGATGTCCGCTCTTATCACTTCTTCACGGATTTCCGGTGCGGAAATTGTCAAGGAACTCGCGTTCTTTGCTGTTATTGCACTGTTGATGTCGGTCATGATCCTTGGTGTCGAGACGGTTGACCGTCCGACCGGGCTTGAACTGGCTGTTCGTTGGGATCTGGTGGTTACCGCCATCATCTCGACAATCATTGGTCGATTGGCATTGATCCTTCGCCGCGAACACATTTCGCGTGTGGGACAGGCTTTGCTGATTACCGCCGCCGCAGTGGCGGTATTCGAGATGTTCGTCCGCTTCCGCGACATGGATGATCGCTGGGCTTCGCCAGTCTTCCTTGATATGGCGTTTGGCAGTGCAACGAGCGTGATTGTGGCTGTTGCCTTCGTCACGATCGTTTTCGCAATTGCCTATTTCAGCATAAAAAAGCCAGGTGCCGAAGAGGAAGAAAGCGGCTCCAGGCTTTCGTCAAAAATCCAGATGGCATATCGGACCAACACCAAGAAGATCGGGGCATTGGGGATTGTATTCTTCATTATCTTCCCGTTCCTGTTTGGTGAAAACCGCTCCGCTATCGACCTCGCGACCCTGGTCATGATCTACATCATGCTGGGTTGGGGGCTGAATATCGTGGTCGGTCTGGCCGGTTTGCTTGATCTGGGTTACGTCGCATTTTATGCGGTCGGCGCCTATTCCTATGCACTGTTGTCCCAGCATTTCGATCTGAGCTTCTGGTTGTGCCTGCCGCTGGCCGGTATTTTTGCCGCAAGTTTCGGTATTGTGCTTGGTTTCCCGGTATTGCGACTGCGTGGCGATTATCTGGCGATTGTGACGCTTGGTTTCGGTGAAATCATCCGTGTTGTCCTGATCAACTGGTATGATCTGACCCGTGGACCAGACGGTATTTCGTCGATTGCCCGGCCCAGCTTCTTTGGCTTTGCCGAGTTTGATCGACGCTTGCCGGAAGGGGTTATGGGATTCAACGAATTGTTCGGTCTGGACTATTCGACGATGCATCGCCTGATCTTCCTGTATTACCTGATCCTTGTGCTGGCACTGGTAACCGCATTTGTTACCGTACGCCTTCGCAAACTACCGATTGGTCGTGCATGGGAAGCGTTGCGCGAAGACGAAATCGCCTGCCGCTCGCTGGGGATCAACCCGACGAATACCAAACTTTCGGCATTTGCGATTGGTGCAATGTTCGGTGGTTTTGCTGGCGCGTTCTTTGCGACACGTCAGGGCTTCATAAGCCCGGAAAGTTTTACCTTCCTTGAATCTGCCGTGATCCTGGCCATCGTTGTTCTGGGTGGTATGGGCAGTCAGATCGGGGTGGTTCTTGCCGCGATTGTCATGATCGGTTTCCCGGAAATGTTCCGCGAACTGGCCGAATATCGCATGCTGATTTTCGGAGCTGGTATGGTTGCCATCATGTTGTGGCGTCCGCGCGGTCTTCTGTCTTTCCGTGACCCGACCATTTTGCTGAATATGAGCAAGAAAGAAAAAGTTGCCGGAGAAGTCAAATGACCGACAACGTACAGCTTGAAGTCGAACATCTAACCATGCGCTTTGGCGGTCTGGTCGCGATTGATAATCTTTCGTTCACCGCAAGAAAGCGTGAGATCACGGCAATTATCGGCCCGAACGGGGCAGGGAAGACCACGGTCTTCAACTGTCTTACCGGGTTCTATGTGCCGACCGAGGGACGTCTGACGCTTTATGCCAATGACGGACCGCGTTTGCTGGAGCGTATGGAAGGTTTCCGTATTCCACGCAACAACGGTGTGGCACGTACTTTCCAGAATATCCGCCTGTTCACGGGCATGACCGTTCTGGAAAACCTGGTTGTCGCCCAGCATAACCAGCTTATGGAGGCATCCGCCTTTTCGCTGGCAGGGCTTTTCAATCTTGGTCGCTATACCAGTGCCGAGAAAGAAGCGCTTGAAACCGCCAAGTTCTGGCTTAACAAGGTTGGCCTGTATGAACAGGCTGACTGGAATGCCGGGAACCTGCCTTATGGCTCCCAGCGTCGCCTCGAGATTGCGCGTGCAATGTGCGTCAATCCTTCCTTGCTGTGTCTTGACGAGCCGGCAGCAGGCCTTAACCCTCGTGAGTCCGCGGAGCTTAACGTTCTGTTACAGAGCATCCGCGATGATCAGGGAATCGGCCTTCTGTTGATCGAACATGATATGAGCGTCGTCATGAAGATTTCCGATCATGTGATCGTCCTTGATTACGGAAAGAAGATTGCTGATGGCAATCCGGAAGCCGTCAAGAATGATCCGGCTGTTATTCGTGCTTACCTCGGTGAGGATGAAGACGATGAACTGCCGCCGGAAGTCGCCGCCGACCTTCATCTAGATCCGAATGCGTAGCGAGGGAGCAGATCGATATGTCCATGCTGAAGATTGAAGGTGTTCACACCTTCTATGGCAATATCGAAGCCCTCAAGGGCATTGATATGGAAGTCAACGAGGGCGAGATTGTCACCTTGATCGGGGCCAATGGTGCCGGCAAGACGACCTTGCTGATGACATGCTGCGGATCACCGCAGGCGTCAAAAGGGCGCATTCTGTTTGAAGGTCAGGATATCAGTCGCATGCCAACGCATGAGATTTGTCGTCTTGGTATTCAGCAATCCCCTGAAGGGCGTCGGATTTTCCCGCGCATGTCTGTCTATGAAAACCTGCAGATGGGGGCAAGCACCCAGGATCCGAAATATTTCGAAGAGGATCTGGAGATGGTGTTTGATCTGTTCCCCCGCCTGAAAGAACGCATCAACCAGCGTGCGGGAACAATGTCCGGGGGCGAGCAGCAGATGCTGGCAATCGGTCGTGCCCTTATGGGGCGTCCCCGTTTGCTTTTGCTTGATGAGCCTTCTCTCGGGATTGCGCCACTTGTCGTCAAGCAGATTTTCGAGACGATCAAGAAGATCAACCGCGAGAAGAAGGTCACGGTCTTCCTGGTCGAGCAGAACGCGTTCCACGCACTCAAGCTTGCCCATCGCGGTTATGTGATGGTCAATGGCAATATTACTCTCTCGGGTACGGGGGCTGAACTTCTGGCAAATCCGGAAGTTCGTGCCGCCTATCTCGAGGGTGGCCACTAGGAGGACGGATATGGAAGCGATTACAGGTACCAGCATTGGTGTCACAATCGGAATTACCGTCATCCTGATGGGGTTCTGTGCATTTATGACAGGGCAGGCGATCGCCAATACATGGCGGCCGTTCTACCAGCTTTATCCGTATGCCTTGTTGCTGGGGGCGACGGACCGTTTCATGACGTTTGCGCTGTTCGAGGGTGAGCTTCTTTCGCTTACAGGATATATTTTCGATACGGTTATCCTGTTTGTGATTATGGCGGCCGCCTTCCGCGTAACGCGGGTCAACAAGATGCTGTCGCAATATCCGTGGCTTTATGAACGTGTCGGACCCTTCGGATTTCGCGCACGTGACGGGGCGGACGTCTGATCTTTTCGGTGGTGATGGGCAACTGTCACCACCACATTGCTAAATTGTTGGCAATGCAATGTTTAGTACTATTGCACACCAATTCTGGGGTGTTAAAGTACAGGGAGCCAAAACCGGTAATCGAAAAAAAAGCGAGCCGGTTTAGGGTCCGAAAAAGATGGTTCTGTCATGGTGACGGAACCAACCTTTGGAACAGGGAGACTTCTCTTATGTCGAAAACCAAGCTCGGCCTTCTGGCAACTGCTTCCGCGCTTGTCCTCTCGATGGGTGCAGCAAAAGCAGACATCGTTATCGCGACCGTCGGTCCGATGACCGGCCCGTACGCCGCCTTTGGCGAACAGATGACCCAGGGCGCCCAGAAAGCGGTTGCAGACCTCAATGCTGCTGGTGGCGTTAACGGCGAAAAAGTCGTTCTCGAAATCGGTGATGATGCTTGCGATCCGAAACAGGCTGTTGCTGTTGCAAACCAGCTCGTTAGCAAGGGTGTTGCTCTTGTCGCTGGTCACTTCTGCTCGGGTTCCTCGATCCCGGCTTCGGAAGTTTACTTCGAAGAGGGTATCGTGCAGATTTCCCCGGCTTCGACCAACCCGCAGCTGACCGAACGTGACATGGACAACGTTTTCCGTGTTTGCGGTCGTGATGACCAGCAGGGCGAAGTTGCCGGCAAGTATCTTGCTGAAAACTATGGCGACAAGAAAATCGCCATTGTTCATGACAAACAGGCTTATTCCAAAGGTCTTGCAGACGAGACCAAGAAAAACCTGAACGCTGCTGGCGTTGAAGAAGTCATGTACGAAGCCATCACCCCGGGCGAGAAAGATTACTCGGCTCTGGTGACCAAACTGAAATCCGAAGGCGTTGACGTCCTTTATTATGGCGGTTACCACACCGAGCTGGGCCTGATCGTTCGTCAGATGCGCAGTCAGGGTCTTGAGACCGTTGCGATTTCTGGTGATGCGCTCAACTCGCTCGAATACTGGTCGATCACGGGCGATGCCGGTGCCGGAACACTTTTCACCGCCGGTCCGGCGCTTGAAAAAGACCCGCGTAACGCTGAACTCGTAAAATACTTCGAAGGTCAGGGCTACAAGCCGGAAGGTTACACCCTTTACACCTATGGTGCGGTTCAGGCTTGGGCACAGGCAGTTGAAAAGGCCGGTACCACCGACTCTGAAGCTGTTATCGAAGCACTGCATAGCGGTGATACATTCGACACCGTTCTTGGTTCGATTGCGTTCGATGCCAAGGGTGACGTCGCAGCACCGGGTTACGTCTTCTATGAATGGAAAGACGGTGGCTACGATTACGCCAACTAATCAGATATTCTGATCAGCGGAAAGCCCGGCAGCAATGCCGGGCTTTTTTGTTGCCGACCACATAAAAGAAAAGCGTCTTCAGAAAATTGCTGAAAACGCTTTTTCTTTTAGGTCAAAGGGCAGGCGATTACTTCGCCTTGCGACCCAGGCCGATTTTCTTGGCAAACTGCGAACGCTGTTTTGCATAGTTCGGCGCAACCATCGGGTAATCTGACGGCAGGCCCCATTTCGCCCGGTATTCTTCCGGGGTCAAATTGTATGTTGTCCGAAGGTGGCGTTTGAGCATTTTGAGCTTCTTGCCGTCTTCAAGGCAGATGATGTAATCATCGCCAATTGATTTGCGGATCGGAACAGCCGGTTTGAGCGGTTCTTCTTCTTCAATGGTTTCGTCTTCACGCAGAACGTCAAGCGAATTGAAAATTGTCGAAATCAATTCCGGAATCTGTGCAGATGCAATTGCATTGTTACTGACATAAGCAGAAACGATATCAACAGTCATCTGTAGCAGTTCGTCGCGGTCCAGAACGCTGTTTTCAGCATCGGTCATCTTAAAATATTTCCTTCGCTATTATGAATAGGCAATGCTTTTTGCATTATTTTACGAATATAGTCAAACAAGACTGTTATTCAATATATCGATTCTACTTAAATTTTCAAAACGAGGGAAACCTATGCGAGATGAGAAACAAATAAAATCTGCAAAGGCATGACCGGTAATGCGGTTTAATTGATAAAGATTCCACACCTTTTGTTTCGTCGATTTTGTTCGACAGCGTATGGTGGGGTTTATATCAATGTATATGTGTCGTTGCTTTTCTTTAGTTGATGATTTTCTAACGCAATGGGGGTGAATGTCTTTTTTAAGTGTAGTCAAGTGTTGTTCTGTACGCTTAAAAGTTGCTGACTTAAAACTTTGGCAACATAGGCCGCTGTGCGTTGGCAGTTGCAAAGCTATGTGCTAAAAGGCGCTCCAAATTACTGTTTGGCGCATTTACCAAGGGCTCGCATATGACAGCCAAGACCATTGCCATCGCTGCCGATCACGGTGGTGTTGAACTTAAATCCCAAATCATCAAGTCGCTTGCCGGAAATGGCTGGGAGGTTCTCGACCTTGGAACCGACGGTTCTACGTCAGTTGATTACCCGGATTATGCGAAAGCCGTTGCCAAATCGATTATCGATGGCAAGGCTGAACGCGGTATTCTTGTATGCGGTTCCGGGATCGGTATGAGCATCGCTGCCAACCGATATCCTCAAATTCGTGCTGCCTTAGTACATGATCGCCTGTCAGCCGAACTATGCCGTCAGCACAACAACGCCAATGTTCTGTGCCTCGGCGCACGCCTTTTGGGTGATGCGACGGCGCTTGATTGCGTTAACGCGTTTATGATGACTGAATTCGAAGGCGGTCGTCACGAACGGCGTGTTGAAAAACTTTCTTCACTTACCGACTGATTTTCGCCACCTGGCAATAACCCGGTACGGGTTTCGAACTTTGCTGCGTTCGGCCCCGCCACATTGTATCGAGAGGCCCCATAATGTCATTCAAAGGCTTTTTCTCTACCAGCTTGTCAGAAGCAGATCCGGCACTGTTCAAATCGATCACCGATGAACTGGATCGCCAGCAGAACCAGATCGAAATGATTGCTTCGGAAAACATTGTTTCCAAGGCTGTGATCGAGGCACAGGGAACGGTTCTGACCAACAAATACGCCGAAGGCTATCCTTCGCGCCGGTATTATGGTGGCTGCGAGTTTGTCGACGTTGCAGAAGAACTTGCGATCAATCGTGCAAAAGAACTGTTTGGGTGTGAATTTGTCAACGTGCAGCCGCATTCTGGCGCGCAGGCAAATGGTGCGGTCATGCTTGCCCTTTGCAAGCCGGGGGATACCATCCTTGGCATGTCGCTGGACGCTGGCGGGCATCTTACCCACGGAGCACGCCCGGCACTTTCTGGCAAATGGTTTAATGCCATCCAGTATGGTGTGCGTGAAGACGATCTGACGCTTGATTACGATCAGGTCGAAGCTCTTGCTGTGGAACACAAGCCGACACTGATCATTGCAGGTGGTTCAGCCATTCCGCGCCAGATCGATTTCAAACGCTTCCGTGAAATCGCCGACAAGGTCGGTGCGTTGTTGATGGTTGATATGGCGCATTTCGCCGGTCTTGTCGCCGGTGGCGTTCATCCGAGCCCGCTTCCTTACGCCGATGTCGTGACAACCACGACGCATAAAACCCTTCGCGGTCCGCGTGGCGGTATGATCCTGTCGAACAATGTTGAAATCGGCAAAAAGATCAATTCGGCAGTCTTCCCTGGCTTGCAGGGCGGCCCATTGATGCATGTTATCGCTGCCAAGGCGGTTGCCTTTGGCGAAGCATTGCGCCCCGAATTCAAGGAATATGCGCAGCAGGTTGTCGATAACGCCAAGGCATTGGCCGAAGTTCTGGTCAAGCGTGGTTTCGATATCGTGACCGGAGGCACCGATACGCATCTGATGCTGGTTGACCTGCGTCCAAAAGGCCTCAAAGGCAACAATGCAGAAGTTGCGCTTGAGCGTGCAGGAATCACCTGCAACAAAAACGGCATTCCGTTCGATACCGAGAAACCGACCATCACGTCCGGCGTTCGTTTGGGGACACCGGCAGGCACCACGCGTGGTTTTGGTGTTGAGGAGTTCAGGCAGATCGGGGAACTGATTGGCGATGTGCTTGATGCTCTTGTTGATAATCCTGATGGCAATGCCCAGGTCGAAACGGCAGTTCGCACCAAGGTCGAAGACCTTTGCAAACGCTTCCCGATTTATGCCTGATTATATCGGGAGAGAGTAAAAACAATGCGTTGTCCGTTCTGCGGCCATACAGACACCCAGGTCAAGGACTCCCGTCCGACCGAGGAACATCACGCTATTCGCAGACGCCGGTTTTGTCCGGCCTGCGGGTCGCGATTCACGACATTTGAACGTGTTCAGCTGCGTGAATTGATGGTGGTGAAAAAGGACGGGCAACGCGAATTGTTTGATCGTGACAAACTGGCGCGATCAATCTTTCTTGCCTGCCGGAAGCGCCCGATTGAGGACGAACGTGTCGAAAAGGCGTTAAACGGCATTCAACGACGCCTTGAAAGCAGTGGTGAAAGCGACATTTCCACCGACACAATCGGTGAAATGGTCATGGGAGCTTTGATCGCTCTCGATCAGGTTGCTTATGTCCGTTATGCTTCGGTGTATAAAAATTTCCGAGAAGCCCGCGACTTTGAGCAGTTCGTGGAAAACATGCATGATGGGGAAGAAGAGGCGGACACAGAGTAATGACAGCCACCGCGTTTTCAGATGACGACCGGCATTTCATGCGGGTTGCGCTAAGCCTGTCAAAACGTGGTCTGGGAAATGTCTGGCCCAACCCGTCAGTTGGGTGTGTTCTGGTTTCTTCTGAAGGGGCAATCGTCGGTCGTGGTTTTACCAAGCCGGGCGGTCGCCCACATGCAGAACGTGTCGCACTTGACGAGGCAGGCGATAAAGCACGCAACTCTACTGCCTATGTAACGCTCGAACCCTGTAGTCATTTTGGTAAATCGCCGCCTTGTGCGTTGGGACTGATCGAATCCGGTGTAAAGCGTGTCGTCAGCGCCCTCGAAGACCCTGATCGTCGTGTTTCAGGAAAAGGGTACAAAATGTTGCGTGATGCGGGCATCACGGTTGAAACAGGGCTTTATGGCGACGAAGCCCATCGCATCAATGCCGGGTTCCTATCGCGCATTGTTTCCGGTCGGCCGATCATTACATTAAAACTGGCATCCACCATCGATGCCAGATCCGCGACGCGCTCTGGTCAGAGCCAGTGGATAACGGGGGATATTGCGCGTGAGTATGGTCACCTGTTGAGAGCCAATCACGATGCGATCCTTGTTGGTGCCAAGACTGTCATTGTTGATAACCCCACTCTCACATGCCGTATCCCCGGACGAGAAGCCCAATCACCTGTTCGTGTTGTCCTTGATCGCAATGGCGATGTACCTGTATTGGCGGAATTGGTCCGTGGTGCCCAAAAAGTTCCTACCTGGATCATTACATCCCAAGACAAACTTGACGAAGTTTTTGAAAAATTTGGAAAAACCGGGGTCAAAGTACTTACTGCCGGGTGCGAGAATGATCATTTCGACCTAAATGACGTGATGAAACGTTTGGGCGAGCAGGGTCTGACGCGTGTTTTGGTTGAAAGTGGCGGCAATCTGGCTGCCGACTTGGTGCATCGAGATTTGATTGATAGGGTGGTTCATTTCATTGCACCATCCCTGATCGGGGCCGAAGGCAAGGCGATGATCGCTGAGCTCGGGCTTTATCACCTTTCAGACATGCCACGTTTTCAGCGCACATCTATTCGTCCAGTTGGTAAAGATATTGCGATAACTTACGAAAAAATAACGGAATAGATAAATGTTCACTGGCATCATTACGGATATAGGATTTGTTCGGAAAATCGAAAAACGCGGCGACACCCGTTTCGAATTCTCGACCGCTTTTGATACCTCTAAAATCGCTCTTGGGGCGTCGATTGCCTGTAATGGTGCGTGCATGACCGTTATCGAAACTGGTTCGGACTGGTTTGCCATCGAGGCATCTGCCGAAAGTCTTGATAAGACGACTTTGGGCGATCTTGACGTCGGATCGCGCATAAACCTGGAACAGGCCACACGGATCGGGGACGAGTTGGGCGGGCATATCGTATCCGGTCATGTGGACGGTGTTGCGACGCTGATAAAACGCATTCCCGAAGGTGATTCCCTTCGTTTGACATTCGAGGTTCCTGAAGCTTTTGCGAAATACATTGCGTCAAAAGGCTCGGTAACGCTTGAAGGTGTTTCATTGACTGTCAATGAGGTTGACGGAAACACTTTTGGTATCAATATGATACCCCATACCCAGACTCACACGACGCTGGGATCGAAACAACCAGGTGACCGGATCAATTTCGAGATTGATATGCTGGCGCGTTATGTCGCGCGCATGCTGGGTAAGGATTGAACGACCATGCCGCATCGTTATCTGTCACCAATTGAAGATGTTATTGAAGAAGCCCGAAATGGCCGGATGTTTATTCTTGTCGATGACGAGGACCGGGAAAACGAGGGTGATCTGGTTATTCCCGCCCAAATGGCAACACCGGATGCCGTAAACTTTATGGCAACTCATGGCCGTGGGCTTATTTGTCTGACGCTGGAATCCGAACGTTGCGATCATCTTGGGCTGCCGTTGATGAGCGCGCGAAATGGTACGCGGCATGAAACGGCGTTTACAGTTTCGATCGAAGCGGCAACAGGTGTGACAACCGGTATTTCCGCCCCGGACAGGGCGCGAACAATTTCCGTGGCGATTGATACAAAATCAACTTCCGACGATATAGTGACCCCGGGGCATGTCTTTCCTTTGCGCGCGCGTCCAGGTGGCGTTCTTGTGAGGGCGGGGCACACCGAAGCATCGGTTGATATTTCGCGCCTTGCGGGCCTCAATCCATCTGGCGTTATTTGCGAGATCATGAGCGAAAGCGGCGAAATGGCGCGTTTGCCGGAACTTGTTGAGTTCGCCAAAAAGCATAATCTCAAAATCGCCCAGATTGCCGATTTGATCCGCTATCGCCGGAAGCATGAAAGAGTTGTTCAGCGTAAGGCGACAACAAAAATCAATTCGGTGCATGGCGGCGAGTTTGAGCTCAATCTGTATGTCAACAATGTCACATATGCCGAACATATTGCTTTGGTGAAGGGCGACATTTCTGATGCAAAGCCGGTTCTGACGCGTGTCCACGCATTAAATGTGCTTGAAGATGTGCTTGGCGACCGGCAAGGAGCGCATGGCGGCGAGTTGCAGGCCGCAATGCGGCAGATTGGCGAGGAGGGGCGTGGCGTTATTGTTCTCATCCGTGAACCGCGCCCCAATACGCTTTCATCGTCTATTGCAAAGCTTATCGAGGTCAATGGTGGGGACGGAGATGCTCTGCGTCACGAAATCGCAAAATCTGCTGACGACTCTGATTTGCGTGACTATGGTGTTGGCGCACAGATCCTGCTTGATCTTGGCGTTCGCGATATGATTTTGCTTTCAAATACCAAAAGACACATCGTAGGACTTGACGGGTTCGGTCTAAATCTGGTTGATCAGCGTCCGCTTGTTGTCTCGGAGGAATAAACATGAGTAACGGTCCGCACATTCTGATCGTTGATGCGCCTTATTACACCCATATCGTCGAAGATCTGGTCAAAGGGGCTGCGTCGACGCTCGAAGCTGGCGGTGCAACCTGGGACCGGATTTCTGTTTCAGGTGCCTTCGAGGTTCCTATAGCAATCCGCTACGCTGTTCAGTCCATGGCTGATCTTGCGACTGGTCCGCGCTATGATGGCTACTTGGCACTTGGCTGCGTTATTCGCGGTGAAACCACGCATTACGAGCATATCTGTGAAGAAGCAAATCGCGCATTGATGCAGCTTTGCCTTGATTACCGTCTGGCGATCGGCAATGGCATCCTGACCGTTGAAAATGAAGCCCAGGCACTTGCACGCGCCAAGGCAGATCAGAAGAATAAAGGTGGCGAGGCCGCCCGTGCTGTTCTTCGTATGATTGAAGTTCAAAACCATTTTGGAATACATCACAAGTAATGACTGATAAACCCAAGGCATCAGCCGCCCAACGACGCAGTGCTGCGCGTTTTGCCGCCATTCAGGCGCTTTACCAGGCAGAGCTTTCCCAGCTTTCGGCAGGTGACGTCGTGCGCGAATATTCGGATTTCCGCCTTGATGGCGAAGGTATTCGCGACCTTGATGAGCCCAATGACAATCTGATTGATCCGGATCGCGGATTTTTTGCCGACCTGGTTCAGGGGGTTACTGCGCGCACGGTCGATCTTGACGGGCTGATCGACTCAGCTCTGGAAAAGGGTTGGACAACCAAACGTCTTGAAACTGTTTTGCGCTGTATTCTGCGTGCAGGAACCTATGAGTTGATGATGCGCGAAGATGTACCGATGCGCGTTGTCATCACTGAATATGTGGATGCTGCCCATTCGTTCTTTGACGAAACCGAGCCGAAGCTTGTAAACGCTGTCCTTGACCGGATCGGCAAAACGCTTCGTGCGGGTGAAGCCGGTAAGAATTGATATGGTCGCGCGATCAGGAGAATTCGATCTGATCGCACGTCATTTTGCGCCAATCGCGCAAAAGTCAAAAGCCGCATTGTCCCTGCTGGACGATGCGGCTCTTTTGTCACCACCTGATGGGCACGAAATTGTTGTTACGGTCGATGCACTTGTGGCCGATGTACATTTTCGCAGTCAGGATGATCCGGCCGACATCGCGCGCAAGGTTATGCGTGTCAATCTGTCTGACCTTGCAGCTATGGGGGCTTATCCTTTGGGGGTGCTGCTAACGGCTGGTTATAATCGCGACCTTTCCGAAGACTGGATCGCTTCCTTTGCGAACGGTTTGGGGCAGGATTGCGCTACCTATGATACACCGCTTCTGGGGGGCGATACTGTTGGAACACCAGGTCCCACATTTTTCAGCCTGACGGCGTTCGGTGCCGTGCCAATTGGGCGCGCCATACGCCGGGATGCGGCCAAACCGGGTGATTTGATTGCGGTTACCGGTACATTGGGCGATGGCGCACTCGGCTTAAAGGTCTTACAGGGCGACCTTATAGGGCTGGACGTCGCCGATAGTGCCTATCTTTCGTCGCGATACCTGTTACCGCAACCACGCCTGACGATTGGCAGAAAATGCGCTGATGCTTATGGCCGCTATGCTGCGATGGATATTTCGGACGGATTGGCCGGGGATTGTCGCAAGATTTGTTTGGCGTCTGGTGTCGGCATGGTTTTTGACAAGGATCTTATTCCATTATCAAAGGCAGCGATGAATGCGGTAAATACCGATCCCGCCCTATGGGCGTCTGTGCTGGGGGGCGGGGATGATTACGAACTTCTGATTTGCGCCGATCAAGCAGATATCAAAACGTTGGGTAACGATGTCACGGTCATTGGCAAGGTGACGGACCAGCCCGGACAGGTCGACCTCATCGGAGCCGACAAAAAAATAGTCGAACTCGCCAATGACGGGTTCGACCATTTCAAAGCCTGAAAACGAATTTGGAATTTATTTGGTTTCGCTGAAGCGACCAAGATTGCCAAACAGCTGCTGCAGAACTGTAATTTCCTTGCCTGCGGTTGGCGTGATCCGATCCGTCGGAATGACCGGTTTACCGTCTTCAAGGTCATATTCGCTTAGGATATCGACCCGGTTTGCCGCATCAAAACTGACGAGAATGACCTTTTGCTCAACGACATCCGGTGCCAGAAACGCAATTGTTTCGGTTCTGCGCGAAATATAAAGCCAGACATTTTCGTCAAAGGCGGCAACGCTTGATGGCGATCCCAAAAGATCGGTCACATCACCCTTTGTGGATTGCCCGACGATGATTTGTTCGAGAACTTCGGGTTCAGGAGCATTACCGCGCGTTGCGATACGCGGGCTGCAGGCAGCAACAAATGCCACTGCCAATCCGGCCAGCATCATAAGGGAAAGGCGTGTTGTTCTTGTATGCATGGAACTCACCAAAGCGATCAGCCAGTTAAAGTCATTAAGGAATTGCCTTGAGTTTCAGCGCTGGGCGCATGATATTGCCGGGCAATGTTGGGGCGATGCCGCCCCGGGAAATTTACGGCATTCTGCGTGCCATGGCTGGAATGTCAACGAAGGAGTGTTACTGTTGTTCGGCTGGTTGAAGAAAAAAGACCGCAAACAAAGTGCTGCCTTTGCGCTTTACACTGGAATGGTGGGGCAGTCGCGCAAGCCTGAATTCTATACACGCCTTGGCGTCGCAGATACCATGGAAGGGCGATTTGACCTGATTCTGGTGCATGCCTTTGTTCTGTTTCGGCGTCTGAAAAAAGACAATGAAAGTCGTGAACTGGCGCAGGAAATCTTTGACGTGATGTTTTCCGATCTTGACCAGAATATGCGTGAGATGGGAATTGGTGATGTCGGAATCCTTAAGCGCATCCGGAAAATGTCGGAGTCCTATCACGGTCGCATTGTCGCCTACGAAGAGGGTGTTCAATCCGGTGCCATAGAACTTGCCGCCGCACTCAACCGCAATCTTTATGCCGACAACGAGGCTAGTGATGCGCAATTGATGGCCATGGTCGGTTATATCAATGATGCCCTTGCACACCTTGACCGTCAGAAAACCGAAGAATTACACAACGGCGTTATCCATTTTCCGGCTGTGCCGGAAGTCGCCGTTGCACCAACCGAATAGAAAGAGGCCCCAATGCCTGAACAGATTACACCCGAATTTTCCCGCATCGTTAATACGGACGAACAGGTCGGGAAAAAAAGCAAGATCGAGATCGAAGCAAATGAAAAGGAGCGCGAGGCGCTTGCTGAACGCTTCGAACTGATTGCTATTAATAGTTTGAAAGCAACCCTGACGACTACGACGGCAGGCAATGGCGAAGTCACCCTTCGTGGTCCCATGCATGCCGATATTGTTCAGCGTTGTGTTGCGACACTCGAGCCGGTCCCCGAAACCATCGAAGACGAGGTGGAGGTTCTGTTTTCTCCGCACGTATCCGAAGATGACCTTCCTTCGAATCCCGATGATCTGGATGATCTTTCCGAAGAAGAGCTTATGGCGCTTCTGGATCAGCCAGAGCCATTGGTAGATGGCAAAATTGATGTTGGTGAAGTTGTCGCACAGTTTCTTGCTGTCGCCATGAACCCTTATCCGCGCAAGGACGGCGCGAAAGTTGCGGACGTGGTCAAATCGGAAGACGAAGAAGAGCGTCCCAACCCGTTTGCAAAACTCGCAGGTCTTAAGGACAAGCTAGAGAAGAAAAACTAAATTACCATTCTGGTTGCGTTTTTCGTCACGTAAAATGTCAGGAAAATGCCGGTAACGACCGGCATTTTACGCTTTTGACCGAAAAGACGAAGAGCAAGCCGGACACTGGTCGCTTTTGATTGCATATCGGCTTTACCTTGTATCTGGCTGAGAATTCCGGTAATTACGGGCTTTCCGGCATGCCGAAGACAAGTTTAGCCGATAGGCAAGCCTGCCGGTAAATTCCGGTTCAGATGTTTTAGAACAACCATAAGAGAATACATTGCCTGAACAGGTCTGCATATCACTTGACGCGATGGGAGGAGACCACGCGCCTGAGATGGTCGTGGCGGGTGCAGAAATTGCCCTGAAACGGTTGCCTCATCTTAAATTTTTGATGTTTGGGGATGAAGCGCGGCTCAAACCGCTGCTCGCCAAATATCCGGGGCTCGAAACCGTCAGTCAAATTCGTCATGCCTCTCAAGAAGTGACGATGGATGACAAACCGTCTGTTGCCTTGCGGCAGCGTCGGGATTCCAGCATGCGACTGGCCATCAATGCTGTTAAAGAGGGGGACGCACAAGGCGTCGTATCTGCCGGAAATACCGGTGCTCTGATGGCTATGGCCAAATTCGTCCTTAAAACCGTACGTGGTATCGACCGGCCTGCAATTGCGACCTATATGCCAACCCAGCGCGGCGAGACTGTCATGCTCGATCTTGGCGCCAACATTGAATGTGATGAGAACAACCTGGTGCAGTTCGCGCTTATGGGCGAGGTTTTCGCACGCATTCTGTTTGGTATTGAAAGGCCTTCTGTGGGCTTGCTCAATGTCGGGATTGAAGAACTAAAAGGCAATGAGTCGGTCAAGAAAGCCGCAGCGATACTTCGTGAAATCGACCTTCCGATCCGCTTCGAAGGATTTGTTGAAGGCGATGACCTTGCCAAGGGTACCGTGGACGTGATTGTGACCGACGGCTTTACCGGTAACGTTGCACTTAAAACCGCCGAAGGAACGGCGCGACTGCTGGTGCACTTTCTGCGTGAAACTTTCAAAAGTTCATTCTGGGCGAAGGTCGGCTATCTGTTGGCCCGTCGTTCATTGCAGCGTTTCCGGGAACGTATGGACCCGCGTCGTTACAATGGTGCGATGCTGCTGGGGCTGAACGGGATTGCCGTCAAAAGCCACGGTGGCACCGATGCGCTGGGGTTCTCGAATGCCATTGGCGTTTGTCACGACCTTATTGCGAACCGGCTGAACGAAACGATCAAGGGTGAACTTGCCGCCTTCGAAGAAGCGATTTCCAAAGCTCCGATCGATGAGGAAACCATCGCCCTCGCAGCTGGCCAGGTCGACTGATACTGTCCCAACTATTCCCACTAAAACTGGCGGTTCTTAAATCATGACTGTTCGTTCTCGCATTATTGGTTGCGGTTCTTATCTTCCTTCGAATGTTGTAACCAATGATGAACTGGCAAAGCGCGTCGATACATCTGATGAATGGATCGTTGCGCGGACGGGAATACGACAGCGTCATATCGCTGCCGAAGGGGAAACCACCAGTGATCTTGCGGTTGCTGCTGCAACACGTGCAATGGAACATGCCGGTGTAACTGCCGCGGACATTGACATGATTATCGTTGCGACCGCGACACCCGATAATACCTTTCCGGCAACGGCAACAAAGGTTCAGCATCGACTGGGCGTTGTCGGTTTTGCCTTCGACGTTCAGGCGGTTTGCTCGGGCTTCGTTTACGCCCTTACCACTGCAGACATGTATATCCGGAACGGTCAGGCAAAAACGGTTCTCGTGATCGGGGCAGAAACATTTTCGCGTATTCTGGATTGGGAAGACCGCCGGACATGCGTTTTGTTCGGGGACGGAGCAGGGGCGGTTGTTGTTCAGGCCGTTGAAGGCAAGGGCACCGTCGAGGATCAGGGTATTCTCGCAAGTCGATTGCATTCGGATGGTGGTAAATACGAACTGCTGTATGTCAATGGCGGTCCATCAACGACCCAGACTGTTGGTTTTCTTCAGATGGAAGGCAAGGAAGTTTTCCGCCACGCAGTGACCAACCTTGCAGGCGTTATTCGCGAAGTCCTTGCCGATACCGGGCTTGAAGCCGCGGATATTGATTGGCTCGTGCCACATCAGGCCAATCGTCGCATTCTTGACAGCACTGCCAGAAAGTTTGGCATTTCCGAAGACAAGGTGGTCATCACGGTTGATCGTCACGCGAACACGTCCGCGGCGTCGATTCCCCTGGCACTTGCCGAAGCCGTTCATGATGGCCGGATCAAGCGTGGTGATATTGTAATTCTGGAAGCGATGGGCGGCGGTTTCACTTGGGGCGCAGCACTGGTTCGCTGGTAAGCTCTGGATTCTGTGGGATATCTGACAAAAACAAAGCATTTGCTTAAAAAACACAACATTCTGCCGCAAAGCGATGTATCCTGTTGATATTGACTGATTTCGCCACCAGATATAGCCTTGTGTATAAAGTCCCGTTTTAAGGAGGCGGCCTGTTATGTCGGAAGCTACGATTACCCGCGCTGATCTTGCCGAAGCCGTTTATCAGGAAGTCGGTTTGTCGCGTAACGAGTCCGCCCAGTTGCTGGAAACGGTTCTCGACGAAATTTCATCTGCCTTGATCAAGGATGAAGTCGTAAAGATTTCCTCGTTTGGCAGTTTTTCCGTTCGCCAGAAGGGACAGCGCATTGGTCGCAATCCCAAGACAGGTGAAGAAGTGCCAATCCTGCCGCGCAAAGTGCTTGTGTTCCGGCCGTCGCAGGTGTTGAAAGCACGCATTAACGCTTAAGAACTGAACTCATGAAAAATAACTTGGGGGCTGAGGCGGAAAACCGCCGCACAGCAAAGTCTGACTCTGCGTTTCGTACAATTAGCGAAGCAGCAAAAGAGCTGGGGCTGCAGCAGCATGTCCTGCGTTTTTGGGAATCCAAGTTTCCTCAGATCAAACCAATGAAACGTGCTGGCGGGCGACGTTATTATCGTCCGGAAGATCTGGTGCTGCTGGCTGATATTCGTTCACTGCTCCATGATCAGGGCTACACCATTAAGGGTGTGCAAAAGTTGCTTGATCAGAACAAGGGGCAGTTGCCTTCGGAAGTCGCGGTGGCGTCGCTGGCTGAAACCGTCGATGGTCCATCGGATGAAGCATCAGATATGGCTTATTCGACAGGCACAGCAGGAACACCAGATAAGACTGTTCTTGCAAACCTGTTAGGTGAATTGGAAGAGCTTCAAGGTATCCTCAGGTCGGCACTGCAACAGTCGGAAAAAAATACGTAAAAACCATTTGCGTCTTTGGGCTTGCGCGGCTATTTATCGAGCCGCGTCAAACGACGCATTCTTTACGGTCGGAGCGTGGCGCAGCCTGGTAGCGCACCTGCATGGGGTGCAGGGGGTCGGAGGTTCGAATCCTCTCGCTCCGACCAATTTATTCTCCATCAAAATCTGATATACGATCATTGGTACTGGTGAGGCTACGGCATCAGTCGGGCAAGCATTTCCACGGTGTTATTTTCGTCAACACGGATCAGAATGATTTCGCCTGATCTCGGATAGATGCCGGTTAATGCGGTGATATTCACCTGATGGGTAATCAACAGGGCCTTGATTCCTTCAGGGAGTGCACCAAGTCGGTCAATGATTTGGTCTGTTTGAGTTTTCTTGGTACCGCTATCACGGAAAAACGAATTAAGTGCCAGTTCTTCTGTCACGGGGCCAAGGCCAAGCAAGCTGGCGGTTTCCAAACAGCGACACCACTGACTGCTGAGAATTACATCCAACTCAATGCCCGCTTCACGGACGCGTTCGCCGATGGCACGCGCCTGATTGCGACCGGTCTCGTCAAGATTCCGTTGGGTGCTGCAATCGCCAATGGTGAAGTTTTCCGGATCGCCAGTACCCGGCGCAATGGCATGACGCATTAGCGCATGCACACCTGGCCGATGCCATATATCCCACGCGTGCTCGGTATCTGACGCTTTGGCGCTGTGTGCGACAAAGGAGCATGCGAGGGTGAGAACAGCAACCGTATTTCTGACAAATGAACACATGATTGGGCACAGTCATTGGCAAAAGGTAATTAACCTTGATACCCGTGGATATGCTGATTAGATCAGTGGAGCGGTTCGGGATCGCGACCGGATGTCCTTATGCGTTTTTATCAGCAACGGAGGTCGCAACCCTACGACCTTCATCGGTCAGTTTGCAAATAAGCCAGTCCGGTTTGATCGGGTTGTCGAACCATGGGGCAGCCCATCCATGATCAATGCAGCTTTTGACTGTTTTTTCACTGATTTGCTTGCCATTGGTGTCAAAGAGCGGCAACTTTCCACCCGGCTGGCTAAGGCCACGGCGCAACCAATCGAGTTGTGTTTGTGTCGGTTTCACCTGCTTTTTCCCCGTCATGGCATCCCTGAATTGATAGAATAGGTTTGTGTGTGGCGCGATGTGATGATGAAGCTATATATTGCAGGTAAGTGTGACGGATAATCAACCGAGGGGCAATCACCATGACATCGAAGTCCTTTGATCGTAGTGACATGGTCTTTCTTTATGTGACCGCGCCGGACATGGAAGTCGCCCGCTTGATTGCGGGCGGTGCCGTTCGAGAAAGATTGGCGGCCTGCGCGAACATCATGCCCCAAATGACGGCAATCTATGAATGGGATGGTGATATCGAAGAAGAAAACGAGATAATTGTTATTCTGAAATCGACCAGCGCAGCGGCAACGGCGCTTTCGGAATGGATCACAGATCATCACCCCTATGATGTTCCCTGTATTCTGGAAATTCCATTAGGCAGGGGAAATGAACCATATGTCGATTGGTTGCGCGGTCAGGTCGCAGGGGCAACAATCCCGAATTGATTGCATCAATGGCCTTTGGCCCCTAGGATGGCCGAAATTTTACATTTAACGAAGTGACCAATGAACCAGCTTACAAAACTTGCCCTTGAAATGGGGCCGCTGATCCTGTTTTTCGCAGTCAATGCGACAACCAATCTTATGACTGCAACAGCGGTTTTTGTAACGGCAACAGTGGTTGCGCTGGTAGTATCGTATGCTATTGCCCGAACCATTCCGGTGATGCCGTTGATTGGCGGCGCTTTCGTGATCGTGTTTGGCGGCTTAACGCTTTATCTCGACAATGATCTGTTCATTAAAATCAAGCCGACGATTGTCAATCTGCTTTTTGCAGCGATCCTGTTTGGCGGTTTGATTGCTGGAAAGCTGTTTTTGAAATTGGTTTTGGAAAGTGCATTTAAGGCGACGGACGAAGGATGGCGCATCCTGACCTGGCGCTGGAGCATTTTCTTCGTCGTTCTTGCCGTGATCAATGAAATTGTCTGGCGCAATTTTTCGACTGATACATGGGTCGCGTTCAAGGTATGGGGGATTATGCCGCTGACCATGGTGTTTGGCATGGCCCAGGTTCCAGTCCTGATGAAACATCAATTGCCAGAAAAAGAGAACGGTTCATCTCCGGCATAAGGTCTGAACGAAAATAAGAAAGGCGGGATTTTCACCCTGCCTTTCTTATTGAATGGAAGAACACGCTATTTGACGGGTAGGGCGACGCTGACCGCAGCCTGAGCCGCGATACCTTCCTCGCGTCCGGTGAAGCCCAGGCGCTCTGTCGTTGTCGCCTTCACATTGACGCGATCAACTTCAATACCAAGAATTTCAGCAACCTTTTCGCGCATGGCCTGTGTATGCGGTCCTATTTTGGGCCGCTCACAAATCAGGGTGATATCCGCATTGACGATGCGTCCGCCGCGTTCGCGGATCAGATTGACTGCGTGAAGAACAAACTGATCCGATGCTGCCCCCTTCCATTTCATGTCAGAAGGCGGGAAATGTTGGCCGATATCGCCGGCACCAATGGAACCCAACAATGCGTCTGTTAACGTATGCAGGCCGACATCCGCATCTGAATGGCCTTCAAGGCGTGCAGAGTGGGGGACTTTGACACCGCAAAGGATACAATGGTCACCTGGGGCAAATCGATGAACGTCAAAACCGGTACCGGCCCGGAACTCTTCGTGGGTCATATCGCTGTCTTTCTCTGAGGCTGGAACAGGGTTAATCCAGTCACGGGCGCGTTCGATATCGTCGGGGCGCGTAATCTTGTCGTTTGAACCAGCCCCCTCTACGCACACCACATCCAGGCCAAGTTGTTCCAGCAGGGCGGCATCATCAGTGAATTCGTGCCCCTCAAACCGTTGGTGAGCATCAAGGATTGTTTTGAAATGAAACCCCTGAGGTGTCTGGGCGCGATGAAGCTGTTCTCGTGGAATGGTTCGTCTAATTATCCCGGTGGATTCCGTCTGCTTGATGGTGTCGAGAACGGGAAGGGTGGGAATGGCACCCTGATATGTCGCTAGAGCTGAGATGACGCGGTCGATAACATCGTCTGAAATGCCCGGCCTTGCCGCATCATGAATAAGCACGTGGTCAGGGTTTTCATTTTCCAGTGAACGTAATCCGTTCAGGACAGATTGTTGTCTTGTCACTCCGCCGGGCACCGGGGCGTCCAAGGATAGGCCTTTAACCGAATTATCGTACAAATCCTGATGGTCAGGATTATAAATGACCCTGATCAGTTCGGACGGCACATACTTAGCGAAGCTCTCAATGCAGTGACGCAGCAATGTCTTTGCGCCAAGCAGATGATATTGTTTTGGTATCGGATCACCAAATCTGCTACCGCTGCCTGCTGCAACGATGACAACTGCGATTTTTTTGGTCATAAACGTGATGCCGTGACTTGTCTGAATTGCGCCGCAGGCTATCTTTCTGCGATGACTTTGCCAAGTCGCCATTTGCCTGATGTTATGATGTAAACGCCTTTAGGCCGGATCCGAACATGATTGCTGCCGCCTTACATATCTTATGTTTGCTACCGCTAACCACGCAAATCATGCGGCGCAACCCGCAGCGCGACATATGGCTGTTTTTGTCCATATTTGTTGCCGCGGCTGGTACGGTGATCGTGCTTGGCCTGACGGGCGAGGAAGTGCAATCGCGCGGATTTACAGCGGCTTTGCATTGGTCGGAACTTTCCGTGATCCTGATCTTTGGCGGGCTTGTCATATGCAACGGGCCGAAACAAATCTGGCGTCTTGCCGGTTATATCGGTGGATATCTTTTGGCATTCGGCGGAGTTGCAGCTGTTTTTAACGTATTTGAACCTGTTGCTGACCCGTCGGTTGCAGAACCGGTTCTTTATTCTGGCTGGCTTTGGGTTCATATCGGAACGTCACTTGTAACCTATGCGCTTGTGACACTGTCTGCAATTGCGGCCATGGGCTATGTTGTTCAGGAAGATGCACTTAAAAACCGCCGTCCAAACCGCTGGAGCCGTCGCCTGCCGCCGTTGCGCGACAGCGAACACATGCTTGTGAGTTTTCTGAAATGGTCGGCATGGGTCCTTGTGATCGGAATTATTACCGGTTTTGCATTGCGTCAGGTCGAGGGGCAGTCGCTGCTCTATCTTGATCACAAGATGCTTCTTACCCTGCTTGGTTTTGCCGTGATTTGCGGCCTGATATTCATTCATGAAAAATCCACTCTGCGCGGGCGTATGGCTGTTCGGTTTGTGCTGGGGGCATGGCTGCTGCTTACCCTGGCATTCCCGGGCGTTCGATTTGTTTCGGGATATCTGATCGGATGAATATTCCGGGCCTTGTTTAAAGGTGGCGGCCGTGTTGGTTGGCTTATATTCGCCAATTCGCTTAGAGTTGTTGCAACGCCGAGCCAGTTTCATTAATCTGCCCAAGTTTTAGGCAATCGGATTTCCTTCATGTCTTTGCAGATCGGTTCTGTAAATGTGCCAGAGAATGTCATCTTGGCACCAATGTCAGGTGTGACTGACCTTCCTTTTCGGCAACAGGTGCGCCAGTTTGGCGGGCATCTGGTTGTCTCGGAAATGATTGCGTCTGATGCCATGACACGTATCCAGCGCCATCAAAAAGAAGTGCGCAAAATGCACGGCGATTGTGCAGCCGAAAGCCCGCTTTCCGTTCAGCTTGCCGGAACTGAACCCGATGAGATGGCGCTTGCCGCAAAGATGAACGAAGATCGCGGTGCTATGATCATTGACATCAATATGGGCTGTCCTGCCAAAAAGGTCACAAAGGGCTATGCCGGATCGGCCCTGATGCGTGATGAGAATCTTGCTGCCGATATCATTGAGGCAACCGTCAATGCCGTTTCCGTACCCGTGACGCTTAAGATGCGTTTGGGATGGGACGATGACAATCGTAATGCGCCGCGTCTGGCAAAAATCGCCGAGGATCTGGGAATTGCGATGTTGACCATCCATGGTCGGACACGCTGCCAGTTTTATAAAGGCGATGCGGACTGGGACGCAATTGCACTGGTCAAACAGGCTGTATCGATCCCGGTTATCGGCAATGGGGACGTCAATAGCGAGGAAGATGCGGCAGAGCTTCTGAAACGTTCCGGTGCTGATGGTGTAATGGTGGGGCGTGGCGCGCAGGGACGACCGTGGTTTCTGGCACAGGTATCACATTATTTGAAAACCGGTCAGAAACTGTCAGCGCCGTCGCTTTCTGTGCAACTGCAAACGATCCTTAGTCATTATGATGCGATGATTGATCATCACGGTCAGCAAGGTGTCCGTATCGCAAGAAAACATTTGGCGTGGTATTGCAACAGCTTACGCAACGCGACTGAATTCCGTCGTATTGTGAATGAGTTAAGTGACCCATTTGAAGTCAAGGATCAGATAAGGGCATTCTACGAGCCATTGATCGAAAATGCGGACAAACAGGCCGCGGCCTGAGAAAAACAAGAATTAAATAGCGATATTATCGGGGAAACTTTGAATGAGACTTGGATTTGGCAAAGGAAACGGGGTGGACCCGACTGGCGTGCTTAATGCAATTGCTAGTGCGGTCGTCGTTTCTGATCGGGATGGCAAAATCCGCTTCGTCAATCAGGCGACGGAACAGCTGTTCAATACCAGCGCCGCCGTTTTGTGCCGCAGCAACCTCAAGGACTTCATTCCCGGTGACAGCCCGGTTTTCTCGCTGATCAGTCAGGCTATCGACGAAGCAACCTTGGTGGCGGATCATAATCTTCTGATCGAAAGCCCGAAGATTGGCAAACATACCGTCAATCTGACAGTGGGCTCGATGCCAGATGAACCTGATTGCGCTGTTCTGACGTTCGAGCCGCGCTCTATCGCTCAGAAGATTGATAATCAGTTGTTAAGCCGGAACTCGGCACGTTCGGTAAGTGCGATGGCAGCGATCCTTGCGCACGAGATTAAAAATCCGCTATCGGGTATTCGTGGCGCGGCACAGTTGCTTGAACAAACATCGAATGAAGACGACCGGGTACTAACGCGGTTGATCTGTGATGAGGCCGACCGGATCGTTGACCTTGTTGACCGCATGGAAATCTTTTCCGACAAGCCGATGGAACGCGGTGCGGTTAACATTCATACCGTGCTTGAACATGTCCGCAGGCTTGCTGAAAACGGTTTTGGCAAACACCTTGCATTTGAAGAAATCTATGACCCGTCGTTGCCACCGGTATTTGGCAACCGCGATCAGCTGATTCAGGTATTTCTGAACCTTCTTAAAAATGCCGGCGAGGCTGTCGACCATGACAGCGGTCATATTGTGATTTCAACGCGTTACCAGCATGGGATCCGTCTGGCTGTGGCTGGCGGCGATGCACGTGTGCATTTGCCACTGGTTGTGTCGGTGCGCGACAATGGACCGGGTATTGCGCCCGATATGCGCGAAAGCCTGTTTGATCCGTTTGTGACCACCAAACCAACCGGTTCCGGACTGGGGTTGGCGTTGGTGGCAAAAATTATCAATGATCATGGTGGTGTTATCGAAGTGAAAGACGCACCGGGGGGCGGTGCCGAATTTCAGATCATGCTGCCGATCTATAACCGCACGTTGGCCGAAGACGTCAGTGCGGATAATATAATGAAAAACAAGGAAGAAACCGTATGAGCCCGAGCCCGGCCAGAATTCTTGTTGCTGATGATGACCGTGCGATCCGTACTGTTCTGACGCAGGCTCTGTCGCGTCAGGGGCACGAGGTCCGCAGTACCGGTCACGGACGTACCTTGTGGGACTGGATTGCCGATGGGGACGGCGATCTGGTGATTACGGATGTCATGATGCCAGATGAAAACGGGCTTGATATGGTGCCGCGTATCCGCAAGCTTCGACCGGATTTACGCGTTATCGTCATGAGCGCGCAGAACACCCTGATGACAGCCGTAAAAGCAGCACAGCGCGGTGCCTTTGAATATCTTCCAAAACCTTTTGATTTAAACGAGTTGATCAGCATTGTTGATCGTGCGCTTGAAACACCACAAGCCGCCGACAATGCCAAATCATCAGATGATGAAGGTGATGACCGTCTGCCATTGATCGGTCGTTCCGCGGCAATGCAGGAAATCTATCGTGCGCTGGCCCGGTTGATGAACACCGACCTGACAGTGATGGTGACTGGTGAAAGTGGTACCGGCAAGGAGCTGGTAGCGCGTGCACTTCATGAATATGGCGGTCGTCGTCATGGGCCGTTCGTTGCCATTAACATGGCAGCAATCCCGCGTGAACTGATCGAAAGCGAGTTGTTCGGTCATGAAAAGGGTGCTTTCACCGGTGCCAACGAGCGCAAGGTTGGCCGCTTTGAGCAGGCCGAGGGCGGTACGCTGTTTCTCGATGAAATCGGTGATATGCCGCTTGAAGCGCAAACCCGTTTGCTTCGCGTCCTTCAGGAAGGCGAATATACCCGTGTTGGCGGGCGCACGCCAATCCGCGTTAATGTTCGTATTGTTGCGGCAACACATCGCGATCTGCGCAAACTGATCCGCGAAGGAACTTTCCGCGAGGATTTATTCTATCGCCTGAATGTCGTGCCGATCCGTTTGCCATCCCTTCGGGAGCGGCTTGAAGATATCCCGGAACTGGTCAATCACTTCCTGATGCAGGCAAGCGAAGAGGGACTTCCTCGCAAGACGCTTTCTTCCGATGCGATGGCGCGTTTGAAGGTACATCGCTGGCCGGGCAACATCCGCGAACTGGAAAACATGGTTCGCCGTCTGACGGCTCTATATTCGCATGATGTGATTGGTGTCGATGTTATCGAAACCGAGTTTTCCGAAAATAACATCAGCGAGTCAGCCCCAGTCGGAGAGCCCCAGTCACTTGCTGAATCGATCGAACGTCATGTTCGCGAGTATTACGATGCCCATGACGAGGATTTGCCATCAAGTGGTCTCTATGATCGTATTCTGCGTGAAATGGAACGCCCGCTTTTGACTGTTACACTGGAAGCGACCAGGGGCAATCAGGTGAAGGCAGCCGAGGTTCTTGGGCTTAATCGCAATACCCTGCGCAAGAAAATTCGTGATCTCGGACTGGAAGTTGTCAGGGGCGCAAAATGACCGAAGCCGGACGACCCGTCACCAGTCGTCTTATGCAGTCGTGGTTTGTCAGGTTCCTGGGGCGACTTAGCCAATCGCGAAAGTTTGCGATAGGTTTGGTCTGTGCCGCGCTTGTATCTGTTCTTGCGACCTATCTCGCGATGACCGGTACCGCGCCGCTACGGCCTGAACCCCGTCTGATCATCCTTTTGCTGAATATTGACCTTGTTCTTGTTCTTGCTCTTGCCACGCTGGTTGCCCGCAAGCTCGTCCAGATATGGGCAGAGCGACGTCGTGGTACGGCCGGCGCCAAACTGCATACAAGAATGGTTCTGCTGTTTTCGCTGGTCGCGGTAACGCCAGCGATTATCGTTGCCGTATTTTCCGCGTTGTTCCTGCATTTCGGTATTCAGGGATGGTTCAGTGATCGCATCCGAACCGCCGTCGAAGAAAGTATGGTGATTGCCGAAGCATATCTGAAAGAACATCAGGAACTTATTCGGGCAGACGTTCTGGCAACGGCCAATGACCTTCAACGTCTTGGCGTCAACTTTGCAACTGACCGGGAGCGGATCAACAGAATTCTGACGGCGCAGGCAGATGCACGTGGTTTGCCCGAAGCCGTCATTATTGATGGAAGCGGAGCCGTTCTGGCGCAATCCGATTACAGTTTCTCATACGATCCGGTTTTGTCGCCAATCCCGCAGGAAGTATATGATCGCGCCCGAAATAATGATGTGGTTCTGATTTTGGGCAATACCGATAATCGCATCCGCGCAATGACACATCTTGATAGCTTCATTGACGGGTATCTTCTTGTTGGCCGGTTCGTCGATCCCAATGTGCTGGAACGTATCGATAAGGCCCGCAAAGCGGTTACCGCATACGAAAACCTTGAAGGCGAACGGTCAGGGATCGTGATCACCTTTGTCATGATCTTTGTTCTGATCGCGGTTGTTCTGCTTTTGGCGGCGGTTACGCTAGGGCTGATGGTCGCAACGCGATTGGTTGAACCGATTTCTCAGTTGATCATCGGTGCCGAAAAAGTCAGCGATGGCGATTTAACCTTCCGCGTTCCACTTGCGGGGCAGGAGGACGAGCTTGAGGCATTAACCCGTGCCTTCAACCGCATGACGTCCCAGCTTGACACGCAGCGGACGGAACTGGTGGCAGCCAACCGCCTGAATGATGAACGTCGGCGCTTTACAGAAGCCATTTTGGGTGGTGTGACGGCAGGCGTTATCGGACTGGATGCAGAGTGTCACATCAATCTTCCAAACCGCAGTGCATCGGACCTGATGGGAATTGATCTGGATGGGGCTATCGGGCAGTCGATCTGCGAGGTTATCCCGGAATTTTCCGTGCTGTTCGAAGATCTCAGCAAGGAAGGGGATCGCAGTAAATCACGGCAGATCGAAATACGGCGCGATGGTTTGAACCTTATGCTTTTGGCGCGCGTCACGATCGAGCGTGCGGAAGACCGGTCTATTTTCGGATATGTCGTAACTTTTGACGATGTCACTGAACTTCAAACCGCGCAACGGATGGCCGCATGGGCCGATGTTGCTCGCCGTATCGCCCACGAGATCAAGAACCCGCTAACACCGATACAGCTTTCAGCAGAACGTCTTAAACGTCGATACCTGAAGGAAATTCAAAGCGATACCGAGGTATTTAAAACCTGTACCGACACGATTATTCGTCAGGTTGGAGATATCGGACGCATGGTTGACGAATTTTCAAGCTTTGCCCGAATGCCATCGCCAAAGATGAAATCGGAAAAGATTGTTGATCTGGTGAAAGGTGCCGTGTTCCTGCAAAAACAGGCCTACACCAAAATCATCTATGACTTCGACGCAAAGGCAGGTCGAGAAATTGAGGTATCCTGTGATGCGCGTCAAGTTAACCAATGTCTGACCAACACCCTTAAAAACGCCGCAGAGGCGATCGAGGGGCGGGAAGGTGATGTTACCGAACTTCCACAAGGACGTATCGAAATTTCTGTGACACGTTCTGATGAAAATCAACGTATCTATGTGACAGTTTCGGATAATGGCAAAGGTCTACCGGTTGAAAACCGTGAAAGGCTGACCGAACCCTACGTGACCACACGATCAAAAGGTACTGGTCTTGGTCTTGCAATCGTCAAGAAAATCATGGAAGACCATGGCGGAGAGCTTATACTTGCCGACGGTGTCGAGAGCGGTGCAACCATTACGCTGGCGTTTCCGACCGCAGGCAAACACATAACTGCTGAATATACTGCGGACAGCAATTCTTTGAACAACTGATCTGGTTGTTTCATCAGCAATAATTTAAATACGGGCATATTGGTCAAGACATGGCGCACGATATTCTGATCGTCGATGATGAAGAAGATATCCGGGCTCTGATTGCCGGAATTCTGGAAGACGAAGGACACAAGACCCGTCAGGCAGGCTCCAGCCAGGAAGCGCTTTCCGAGGTTGCTGCACGCCGTCCGAGCCTTGTTATCCTCGATATCTGGATGGATGAAAGCGATCACGATGGTATCGAGACTCTCAAGCTGATCAAACGTGAGCATAGCGAAGTCCCTGTAGTCATGATTTCCGGCCACGGAAATATTGAAACCGCGCTCGAAGCTTCACGCAACGGGGCATATGATTTCATCGAAAAACCGTTCAATACGGATCGGCTTTTGCTGGTGGTTGAGCGTGCCATCGATGATGCGCGCCTGCGCCGCGAAAACCGCGAACTAACCATGCGGGCAGGGGGCGATACCGAACTTGTAGGTAGCTCAAGTGCCATCAACGGATTGCGCCAGGCCATTGATCGGGTTGCCCGCACAGGAAGCCGTATCCTGATTTCAGGCCCTGCTGGTTCGGGAAAAGAGGTTGTCGCGCGCCTGATCCACAAAAATTCCGCCCGTTCAGATGCACCATTCGTTGTGCTGAACTGCGCAAATATTTCGCCGGAAACGATGGAGGAATCCCTGTTTGGTGCGGTTGCGGCTGCCAATCGGGAAGCCCGCACCGGGGTGCTCGAACTCGCACATGGCGGTACGCTTTTGCTTGATGAAGTGGCTGATATGCCACTGGAAACGCAAGGAAAAATCGTTCGTGTGCTGCAAGAACAAACCTTTGAACGTGTTGGTGGTTCTGTTCCGGTCAGTGTTGATGTTCGTGTCGTTGCGACGACTGCGCGCGACCTGGAAGAGCGTATTGCTGAACAGCGTTTCCGTCAGGATTTATACTACCGTCTGAATGTTGTACCCTTGCAGGTGCCGTCATTGCAGCAACGTCGCGATGATATCCCGGATCTTGCCGAATGGTTCCTTGTGCGTTACGCCGAAGCGACCGGCCTGCCAAAGCGTAAACTGTCGGGGGAAGCATTGGCTGCGTTGCATTCCTATGACTGGCCGGGAAACGTTCGTCAGCTGCGAAATGTGATTGAACGATTGATGATCATGGCGCCGGATGACAGTACGGATATTATCAGCGGTAAAATGCTGCCAGCCGAGCTGTTTGAAGATGTTCCTGTATCTTTGAATTTTGATAAAACCAGTGAAATCATGGCATTGCCACTGCGTGAAGCCCGCGAGATGTTCGAAAAGGAATATCTTCAGACACAGGTAGAGCGCTTTGGCGGGAATATTTCCAAAACCGCAAGTTTTGTAGGAATGGAACGTTCGGCCTTGCATCGAAAACTCAAAAGTCTGGGCGTGAATGGAGAACGTGCTGAATAAGCCGCCTCATACGATCCGGAACTTTTGAACGGGAGACGAAACAATGAAGGTCATCATTTGCGGCGCCGGGCAGGTGGGCTTCCACATTGCCAAATACCTTGCTGCCGAAAACAATGATGTGACGGTTATCGACCAGTCGGAAGAATTGGTTCGCAAGATTTCCGATACACTGGAAGTCAAGGGTATCATCGGCTTTGGATCACATCCTGATGTCTTGCAGCAGGCTGGGGCCGATGAAGCAGATATGCTGATCGCGGTGACCTTTGCCGACGAAGTCAACATGACGGCCTGTCAGGTTGCGCATTCGCTGTTTAATGTGCCGACGAAAATCGCCCGTATTCGCAGCCAGACCTATCTGCAACCGGAATGGGCCAGCCTGTTTGGTCGCGAAAAACTTCCGATTGATGTTGTGATTTCCCCGGAAATGGAAGTAGCCCGCGCCGTCGCACGGCGTTTACGGGCGCCCGGTGCATTCGACATGATCCCGTTTGCGGATGACAAGGTCAAAATCCTTGGTCTTCGCTGCAACGAAGATTGTCCGGTGATCAATACACCGCTTCGGCAGTTGCACCAGTTGTTCCCGGACCTAAATATTTCGATCCTGGGTATGATCCGTAATGATAAACCGGTTTATCCCAAGGGCGATGATCAGATGCTGGCTGGCGATCTGGTCTATCTGGCGGTGTCCAGTGACCAGGTGGATCGCGCCATGTCGGCCTTTGGTCACGAAGACCCGGAAGCACGACGGATCGTTATTTTCGGGGGGGGGAACATCGCACTTTTCCTGGCCGAGGAAATCAATCAGAACTTCCCAGGTGTCACCACCCGCCTGATCGAGGCGGATCCGGAACGTGCCCGTTTCGTAGCTCAGAAACTGCCAAAGAAAAGCGTGGTTCTGCGGGGGGATGTGCTTGATCCCGAACTGCTGGAAGAGGCCAATGTCGGCAATGCCGAGGCGGTTGTCGCGCTGACAAACGATGATGAAACCAACATTCTGTCATCGCTTCTGGCGAAACGGTATGGCTGCCCGCGCGCGCTGACGCTAATTAACAAAAGCACCTATACATCCTTGGTCTCCGAGCTTGGGATTGACGTTGTCATCAGCCCGCGCATGACGACGGTGTCGACCATTCTGCACCATGTTCGTCGTGGGCGAATTCGTGCGGTGCACAGTCTTTCCGAAGGATTTGGAGAAGTTCTGGAAGCAGAAGCACTTGAGACAGCACCTATTGTCGGTAAGGCGATCAAGGATATTGCCATGCCGGCAGGCGTCGTGTTTGGTGCAATCCTGCGCGATGGCGAAGTCGTGATGCCACGCGCCAATACGGTAATCGAAGCCAATGACCGGATTGTGGTCTTTGCGGGCTCCGAGCAAATCAAAAAGGTCGAAAAGATGTTTGCTGTACGGCTGGAATATTTCTAAAAATTCAAAGGCTTGCAGAATTATTATTGTAAATCAGATTAACGTGCGTTCCGGATATATTCATGTCAGAAAAAATGCTATTGCCGCCCAAAGCCGTTATTTTCGACTGGGACAACACGCTGGTCGATAGCTGGGAAACCATTCAGGCGGCTCTTAATCTGACATTTGATGATTTTGGAAAGGATCGGTGGGACCTTGCCGAGACAAAAACACGGGTCGCGCGTTCATTGCGGGACAGTTTCCCAACACTGTTTGGCGACGACCGCTGGGAAGAAGCCAAAGACCGTTTCTATACCCATTTCAAGGCGATACACTTGGAAACCCTTACGCCACTCGCGGGCGCGCATGATCTTTTGGGTGCGCTTCGTGATACTGGTGCCTATATGGGGGTGGTTAGCAACAAGAACGGTGATTTTCTGCGCTCGGAAGTTGCCTATCTTGGTTGGGGGCATTTTTTCGGTGGTGTGGTCGGGGCTACAGATGCAAAAAAAGACAAACCGGCGGCTGATCCGGTGCATCTGGCGATGGGCGACTCTGCTGCGGCGCAATATGAGAATCTGTGGTTTGTGGGTGATAGCGTGGTCGATATTCAGTGCGCGCGCAATGTTGGTGCAACCGCGATACTGATCGGCGACGAAGTTACCGGCCACGGGGACACCACGAATTCCGCGAATCTTGGACCAGATTGGCATTTCCCCGATTGCGAAGCGCTTGTAAGGCTTGTAAAAAGCTTTGCGAAAGTCTTATAGTTCAATCAGGTCATAAAAATGGGGCCGGAGCCGTAATTGACAGAAAAGTCGTCGGTTCTGCATTTTCCTTGACCGCCCGAAACGATAAAAACGCTCATAAAAGAAGGCTAGGTCTAACCAATGGCGGAAAAATCACAAAATGTTCAGGACGTATTCCTGAATTATTGCCGTAAAAACAAAACGCCGGTTACCGTGTTTCTGGTCAACGGAGTCAAATTGCAGGGCATTATTACCTGGTTTGACAATTTCTCTGTTTTGCTGCGGCGCGATGCTCACACCCAGCTCGTTTACAAACACGCGATTTCGACGGTAATGCCGACGACACCGATTAAACTGTTTGATCCGAGCCAGCCTGCGACGGACGAAGAAAATAGCTGATGAATCTCTGACTGCGGGGGCTAACGGCGACGATGACAGCCCCCGGGTCCTCGTTTTCCATCCGGAACTGAAACGTGCGGATCAAGCTGGATCCTGGCGCGACGCGTCGTCGCGACTGGAAGAAGCCGTCAGCCTGACCGGCGCACTGGATTTTGAAGTTGTGGGCGCAGAGGTTGTGCCCATAGCAAAGACACGTCCGGCCACCCTGTTTGGGACCGGTGTCGTTGAGCGCCTTGGAAATCAGATCAAAGCCGAAGAAGCCGACATTGTCATGATCAATGGCCAGCTTTCCCCGATCCAGCAACGTAATCTGGAACGGGAATGGAAATGCAAGGTTATTGATCGGACCGGTCTTATTCTTGAAATCTTTGCTGATCGTGCGCGCACTCGTGAAGGGCGCCTGCAAGTCCAACTGGCGTTGCTGAGCTATCAAAAGTCCCGTCTGGTTCGCACATGGACGCACCTTGAACGCCAGCGTGGCGGTCGCGGATTCCTTGCCGGTCCTGGGGAACGCCAGATCGAGATAGACCGTCGTTTGATTGGCGACAAGCTGGCCAAACTTCGCCGTGAGCTTGAGGAAGTCAAGCGGACACGCGAACTTCATCGCGAGGCACGTCGACGTGTTCCTTATCCGATTGTGGCACTTGTCGGCTATACCAACGCTGGCAAATCAACGCTGTTCAACCAGTTGACCGTTTCGGACGTCTTTGCCGAGGATATGCTGTTTGCAACCCTCGATCCGACCATGCGCGGTCTTGAACTGCCAAGTGGTCGCAAGGTGATCCTGTCCGATACTGTCGGATTTGTTTCAGACCTGCCGCACGATCTTGTGGCAGCGTTCAGGGCGACACTTGAAGAAGTTCTCGAAGCTGACTTGATCGTGCATGTGCGTGATGCCTCCTCGCACGAGGCGGAAGCCCAGAAGCTTGACGTGCTGGAAGTTCTAAAAGCGCTTGGTCTGCAAAAGGCAATTGACGGCGAAGAGCTGGTCGAGGCGCTGAACAAATGCGATCAGCTTGAAGGCGAAGATTTGACCGCTGTGCAGGAATATTCGGCACGTAATGCCAATACGATTGCAATATCAGCGATCAAAGGCACCAACTGCGATGCGTTGCTGGCTCTGATCGAGGATAGGCTGACCGAAGACATGCCTGTTTTCGAGCTCCTTGTCCCTTATTCGGATGGCAAGGCGTTGGCTCGGCTCTATGAACAGGGCGAAGTGCTAAAACGGATTGACGGTGAGGACGGCATTTCGGTGCAGGTCAGAATTGATGACAGTCGCGTCGGTCGTTTCGAAGATTGGTGCGCCAAATCCGGGTTTGATCTGCATTTGGTCTAGAATTGCCTGTTAGAACTCAGACTGGAAAGGAACAAGGTGTGCTTAGTGTCGATATGGATAAGGTGACTGAGATTATCCGCGAAGTATCGGCAGAAGAGATCGCACCGCGTTTTGGGCAGCTGGAAAAAGGCGATATCGATACCAAAACCCATGCAATGGATCTGGTAACGATTGCGGATACCGAGGCAGAACGTGTTCTAACAAAGAGGTTTTGCGATCTTTTGCCCGGCAGTGTCGCACTGGGTGAAGAGGCCGCGCATGCAGACCCGAAACTGCCGGAACGTGTGTTTGGTGAAGATGCCACGATCTGGATCATCGATCCTGTAGACGGCACCAAAAACTTCGCCCACCACAAACAGCCGTTTCGCTGCATGGTTGCCCTTTATCACGGTGGCGAGACTATTGCTGCGTGGATCGTTGACCCTATTGAGGGTTCGGCAACGGTCGCGGAAAAAGGGGCGGGGACGTATCATAATGCCGCCCCCGTCCGGGTTCGCTCAGACATTCAGGCAGCCAAAGATGCCAAGGGATTTCTGATCTCGTTCGCGCGTGATCGTATTCGCAATCATTATGGTCATATCGATTTCTTTGACGAGATTGCCCACTATTCCTGTTGTGGGGCCGAATATCAGGAAATTGCCCGGGGACTTTTTGATTTCTGCGCCTATCGCAACCTGAAACCCTGGGACCATGCGCCCGGCACGTTGCTTGTGCGGGAGGCTGGTGGTGTTGCCAAATATATCACCGCTGACAGATCGAATGAATATCACGCCAATGGCAATGCGCCAGGTTTACTGTGTGCATCCTCACCTGAACTTTGGGCGGAAATGAACGAGTTATTGCTGCCTTTGTTCGAGTAGTTTTCGCTCTTTATCCTTCAACCGCTATTGCGCTCCGCCTGTTTGGCGGCATTCCAAAGCGCATCCATTTCTTCCAGATCGGATTGCCCTGCACTTCGCCCATCGCGTGCCAATTCGTTTTCGATGAAATGAAAACGTCGTGTGAATTTGTGGTTTGCGCGACGCAAGGCAACTTCGGGATCAACACCCAGCTTGCGCGACAGGTTGGCCATGACGAACAGCATGTCACCGAGTTCGTCCTCAATCCGATCCTGATCAGGGTTTTCAGTCAGTTCGGCCTGCAGCTCGCCGATTTCTTCATGCAGTTTATCAAAAACTTCATCCGTGGATGGCCAGTCAAACCCGACACGCGCAGCCCGTTTCGTCAGTTTCTCGGCACGCATCAGCGCGGGCAGGGCGCTTGCCACACCGTCAAGGGCGCTATGGCGTTGCTGCCCTTTTGTTTTAGCCTTTTGCGCACGTTCTTCGGCCTTGATCTTTTCCCATGTCTGATTGACACCATCCGTGGTTATGGCATCACCATCGCCAAAGACATGCGGATGACGATCAATCATTTTCGAAACAATGCTGTTTGCGACATCTTCAAAGGTGAAATGACCTTCTTCGGTGGCCATCTGCGAATGAAAAACGACCTGAAGCAACAGATCGCCAAGTTCCTCGCGCAGTTCGCTCATATCATTCTGGGCAATCGCATCGGCAACTTCATATGCCTCCTCGATTGTGTAGGGGGCGATGGTCGCAAAATTCTGTTCCAGGTCCCAAGGGCAGCCGCCATCGGGATCACGTAATCTGGCCATGACATCCAGTAATGCATTGATTGCCTTGCTGTTATGGTTCGCCATGTCCGTAATGTCCTGCTTATTCGTTGTGACTTGTTCATTCTGTCGTAACGCGACATACCCTGCATGGCAAGCTCGC
>CERN01021451.1_pt1 | contig 41072 bp, 42 predicted proteins | sample 530761 | NCBI WGS metagenome assembly CERN01 (sample SAMEA2620947, study PRJEB7988) | marine metagenome | isolation source: saline water (ENVO:00002010), including | reverse complement strand
GGCCCGATTTTTATTTACAGGGCGTCGTTCAAGACGACCTCTGCGGTCGCCTTACTTGTCTTTTTTGCTGTCATCGACTTCTTCGAAGTCGGCATCAACAACACCGTCATCGGCCTGTGCGGATGCGCCAGCAGATTCACCTTCGCCACCTTCTTCGGCCTGCTGTGCCTGATACATGGCTTCGCCAAGTTTCATTGCAGCCTGCTGAAGTTCGTTGACCTTCGTGGTGATTGCTTCCGGATCTTCGCCATCCTTGGCTTCTTTAAGCGCAGAAAGAGCGTCTTCGATCATCGATTTCGCACCGGCATCAACCTTGTCACCGTGTTCGGCAAGGTTTTTCTCAGTCGAATGAATGACGGCTTCCGCCTGGTTACGGGCTTCGACAAGCGCTTTGCGCTTTTTGTCGGATTCCGCATTGGCTTCGGCATCCTTGACCATTTTTTCGATCTCGTCATCGCCAAGACCACCAGATGCCTGAATACGGATCTGCTGTTCCTTGTTGGTCGCCTTGTCTTTGGCAGACACGTTGACGATACCGTTGGCATCAATGTCAAAGGTCACTTCGATCTGCGGAACCCCACGCGGTGCCGGCGGGATACCGACCAGATCAAACTGGCCAAGCATCTTGTTGTCGGCAGCCATTTCACGTTCGCCCTGGAAGACGCGGATGGTCACGGCCGTCTGGTTGTCTTCAGCGGTCGAGAAGGTCTGCGACTTACGGGTCGGGATCGTGGTGTTACGGTCGATCAGACGGGTGAACACGCCGCCAAGGGTTTCAATACCCAGCGACAGCGGGGTCACGTCAAGCAGAAGAACGTCTTTGACGTCGCCCTGCAGAACGCCACCCTGAATTGCCGCACCAAGTGCAACAACTTCGTCCGGGTTTACACCTTTGTGCGGCTCACGACCGAAGAACTCTTTAACGCGTTCCTGAACCTTCGGCATACGGGTCATGCCGCCAACCAGAATAACATCGTCGATTTCGCCTGCAGTAATGCCAGCATCTTTAAGCGCGGCCTTACAAGGGGTCATGGTGCGTTCGATCAGATCACCCACCAGCCCTTCAAGCTTCGCACGCGACAGCTTGATGTTGAGGTGTTTCGGACCAGATGCATCAGCCGTGATGAACGGCAGGTTGACGTCGGTCTGCATCGACGAGGAAAGCTCGATCTTGGCTTTCTCTGCGGCTTCTTTCAGACGCTGCAGGGCCAGACGATCTTTGCGCAGGTCGATCTGCTGTTCTTTTTTGAACTCATCAGCAAGATAGTCAATAATCTGTTTGTCAAAGTCTTCACCACCAAGGAAAGTATCGCCGTTGGTTGACTTAACTTCAAAGACACCGTCGCCGATTTCCAGAACCGAGACGTCAAAGGTACCGCCACCAAGGTCATAAACGACCACGGTGCCACCATCTTTCTTGTCCAGACCATAAGCCAGTGCTGCTGCAGTCGGCTCGTTGATGATACGCTTTACTTCGAGACCGGCAATTTTACCGGCGTCCTTGGTTGCCTGACGCTGGCTGTCGTTGAAATATGCCGGAACGGTAATTACGGCTTCGGTTACCGGTTCACCCAGATGGGCTTCTGCGGTTTCCTTCATTTTCTGAAGCACCATGGCTGCGATCTGGCTCGGTGCCATTTTCTCGCCATTGACTTCAACCCATGCATCACCATTGTCACCCGCGACAATTTTGTACGGGACAAGGTCTTTGTCTTTTTCGACTTCCGGGTCACCATAACGACGACCGATCAGACGTTTAATCGCAAACAGGGTGTTTTCCGGGTTGGTCACTGCCTGGCGTTTAGCAGGCTGACCGACAAGGCGCTCACCGTCATTGGTGAATGCGACCATCGACGGAGTGGTACGGGCACCTTCGCTGTTCTCGATCACGCGGCCTTCTTTGCCGTCCATGACTGCGACGCAGGAGTTGGTGGTGCCAAGGTCGATACCGATAATCTTGCCCATAGTAAGTTCCTCTTTTAGCGGCCGGTCCGTCCCGCAGCCTTCACGATCTAAGCGCTGCGCAGGACCTCCTGGGACCAATGGTTGTAATAGTCTCAAAATTCGTGGGGTAATTACCCCGCGCACCTATATATGAAAGTCATCAAAAACTCGCAAGCGGTGAAAACGGGGAATCTCGGGTGAATTTTACTCTGAAACGTGTATTTCGGTGTCCTGAACCGGTTCCAACACCGTTTCCCCGAACGGAATTACATCTTTTCCAGCTGTTTGCGCGGACAAGGTTAATGAAATTCGCTGGAAGCATATCGGGGTTGCCGACACAGCAAAACCTCTCAAAGAATCTCGAGAACCCGCTTCAAACCTCGACTTTAACTAATCACACTGCCCGGGGATCGGAACTGCATCGAGCCTGACGCAGCAGGCGATCAAGCTTCCCGGCAAGATCGGTTTTTTCTTCCGCACCCAAAAATCCCCCAATCTCGAAACGCTTTCCATGTGATCGCAAATAAAGTTCGCATCGGTCATCATCACCCCGTTCAAGCACCACCTGAAGCCAATAGGGTTGAAAATCAAATTCCTGTCGCGTCCCGCGCGCCGAAATTCTGGTGACCCGCAAATTGCCGTGACGCAATTCAATCCGCTCCTCCGCCCGTGCTGCACGGAAACTGAAATAAAAGGCAAGCGACAATAGTATCACGTCAACACCAAGAAAACCGATCACCGGCCACGCCCCGACCAACCAGAAAATAAGACCGATAGTCGATGTGACACACGCCATCGCAATAACGATATTGCGCGCCGCCCGCCTGCCAAGCGAACGCGGCGGATGCAGATTAACCCGAAATATCGGCATTTCTGTTCTTGGTACGGCTGGCATGGCTATCAACCGGTTTGCGGCATTTCCAATGTTTCAATTCTGGAACGCTTCCAGATTCGTCGCAATCAAAATTCGACCTTTGCAAAGCAGCCGTTTATATATGCTGATAGCAGGAGATCAGATCAGGAATGCGGAAAGTCAACCATCCCTTGTCCCGGAAATGACCGCAAAAATACGGCATCAACACAGAGACGAAAATCCATGTCCCGCCCGATGAGCAAAACCGCCATAGAAGAATTTTTTCAGCGTCTTTCGGATGCCGATCCGGAACCAAAGGGGGAGCTGGATTACACCAATCCCTATACGCTTCTGGTCGCTGTTGCACTATCAGCGCAGGCAACCGATGTTGGTGTCAACAAGGCCACCAAAAAGCTGTTCCAGATCGTCGAAACCCCGCAGGACATGCTTGACCTTGGCGAAGAAGCCCTGATCGAACACATCAAAACCATTGGGCTCTATCGCGGCAAAGCCAAGAATGTCATGGCTGCTGCACGCATTCTTGTTGAAAAACATGGCGGGATCGTCCCCAACGATCAGGATGCGCTTGAAGAATTGCCCGGCGTTGGTCGCAAAACAGCCAATGTTGTCCGCAACATTGCGTGGGGCGAACACACGATGGCTGTTGATACCCATATTTTCCGGCTCGGTAACCGGACGGGGATGGCAAACGGCAAAAACGTGCTCGCTGTTGAAAAGGGTCTTTTGAAAAAGGTCCCGTCACGCTTCATGAACCATGCCCATCACTGGCTGATCCTGCATGGTCGTTATATTTGCAAGGCACGCAAACCACGCTGTGGTGACTGCATCGTCAATGACCTGTGCAATTACAAAGACAAAACACCCGCCGAAGCATAATCGGCGGGTGTTTGAGAGCGTTACAGCAGTCTCCAAATCCGAACAGATCAGAAAACCTGATCGAATGCAGCAGGTGCCGGTGCGACAACCTTTACGCCATCAGGCTGGATTTGCATAACTGCATAGCCACGTTCAGAACGTCCCTGAGCCGTCAGACGGAAAATACCGTCCACCCCGACAAACCCGTTCGGGTTCGTAACAGCTTCGTTGGTCATCTGACCGGAATCGCGCGACAGCACAGCGGCAAGGGCCGCACTGTCATAGGCAAGGCTTGAAATACGCGGGGGTTGTTCACCAAAGGTCCGCTGGAAGCGATCCGAGAACAGTTTCCAGTTTTCGGGATCCGGTGCAGCAAAAATGCCGCCCTTAAGTGCCGGCTCGGAAAACAGGCCCGGATCATTCCAGCCGAATGTCCCGATAAACTGAACCTGCGCACCATCGACATCAAAATAGGCCAACAGTGCAGAAACCTGACGAAGCTCGCCACCGGTTGCCGGCAGGATCAACGCGTCAAAATCAAGTTCACCAAGTGTATCGACACCTTCCAAACGCTTCAAAGCACGTTGGGATGCTGCCGAACCATCGGCCTGCAATTCGCGTTTACGTGCCCGCAAGTTTGCCCGTCTGGCATCATAATTGGCAAAATCACGAATTGTCTGTTCCAGATTTTCCGACCCCGGTGCATAGAACGCGACCCGGCCAAGGCTGCCACCGACACGTGAAACAACACCCTGCAATGCGCCTGCGATCTGGCGCCCATAGTCGTTTTGCGGCAGCAGGGCTGCAAATCGGTATTTACCCTGTGTTGTTGCATAGCCAGCAGCACGCGCAATCTGGTCTTCGGGGACAAAGCCGTTAACCCAGACACCGCTTTCGGCAACCCGCTGATTGTTCGAAAATGCGATTACCGGAACACCGGCGGCCTTGGCGATTTCACTGGCACCGCTAACCGATTCGGCAAAAAGCGGGCCAAGAATCATCTTTGCCCCGGCATTGATCGCCTGATGGGCTGCGGCCTGCCCACCCTGATAAGTTCCTGCCGTGTCAATCGGCATCAGGACGAAATCGTCACCGGCAACATCAAACATTGCAAGTTCGGCCGCATGGCGCATCGCCCGGCCAAGCTCCTCGTTTGGCCCGGAAAGCGGCAGCAGAAGTGCAACGCGCTTTTCATTTAATGCCGCTTCATCGTTATAAAGCGTCAGAATCTCCTGACCCTCTCCCTCCGGCAGGGCGGCATCGCCCGGCCAAGGGTTGGCATCCGTAATAAGCCCCTGATCGGGGGCTCTGGTCGGATCGTTTGCAGGGTTATTTGCCGTTTCCACAGGCGCCCCATCCCGTTGCATGCCCAACAGGTCCGTGATACTCGTGGTCGCGTTACATGCCGCAAGCCCCAGCGAAAGGACCACCACAGATGCCGTCCGGCGCGCGACCCGGCACCATGCCGAATTCCCGTCCTGATTCTGCAACGGATGACGTTTCGGAAAACCCACTCTCACCTCCCGATAGCTCGTTTCGCACGCAGGGTAATGCGCGCGACGGATCAAGTAAACCAGATGAACGACACTTGCCACTTTCATCAGGTCTTTATCTTGTCGCTACTCCAATCGGTAATTTGGGCGATATTACGTTTCGTGCGCTCGATATCCTCAAACGTGCCGATATTATCCTGTGTGAGGACACCAGAACATCGGGCAAGTTGTTGTCGCGATATGGCGTAAAAACCAAACGGATCGCCTATCACGAACATAACGCCGCCAAAATGCGCCCCGAAATCATGGAACGCCTTGGCAAGGGACAGGGGCTTGCGCTAATTTCGGATGCCGGAACGCCCCTGATCAACGATCCCGGCTACAAGCTAGTCCGTGATTGCAAGGCAGAAGGCTTCAATGTCACTGCTGCCCCCGGCGCCTCGTCACCGATTGTGGCTCTTATTTTATCGGGACTTCCCAGTGACCACTTCTTTTATGCTGGCTTCCTACCCCCCAAGACATCGGCACGCAAAAAGGAACTGGCACGATTTTCAAGCATTCCCGGAAGCCTGATCTTTCTTGAGAGTCCCAAACGACTGGCAAGCAGTCTTGCCGATATGGCTGAAATGCTGGGCGAAGCGCGCGAAGCAGCCGTCACCCGCGAACTGACAAAAATGTTTGAGGAAGTTCGAACCGGAACACTTGGCAATCTGGCGGCTCATTACGCCACCGAAGGCACGCCCAAGGGCGAAATCATTGTTGTTGTCGGGCCGCAGAATGAACAGGACGCCGAACCCGACGCCGATGACATTGATGCGCGCCTGACCGGACTTCTGAAAACCCTGCGTACCAAAGAAGCAGCCGATCAGTTGGCCAAGGAAACCGGCCTTAAAAAGCGTGATCTTTATAATCGGGCGCTTGAACTTTCCAAACCATCCGGGGGATAGCCATGAAATCCGCCCGGACAACACGCGACACAGGCCGATCTGATCGTCGCAAGGCCGAGCAGGCCGGTAGACGTGCTGAATGGTTATGCGCAATGTGGCTTCGGCTATGCGGTTATCGTATTCTCCAAACCCGGTATCGCTGCCCGGTCGGCGAAATCGATATCATCGTCAAAAAAGGCAATCTGATCGCCGCAATCGAAGTCAAAAATCGCGCTAACCTCGACGATGCACTGCATGCTTTGCGCCCCAAACAGCAACAACGCATTGCCCGCGCTCTTTCAAACTTCGCCTCAAACATAGGGCATCATGGCGATTTGCGGTTTGACATCATAGCCGTACGGAACGGCTGGCGTATCAGGCATTTGAAAAACGCCTGGATGCTGTGATCAGATTAATCACGGATGCATCTTTGCGCCCTTGATGATTTTGTCAGTCACCCGTTTTTCCGCGCGCAAAGCAATTCCGACCGCTTTGGCATCCTCTGGCGAGAACTGCCCGAAAGCATCGCGATTGGCTTCGTCATGACCGGTTGAAAACATTTCCTCGACATAAAGCGATGTGGTTACCCCACGCTCAAGGGCACGGCGGTGAATCTTTGCCATTGTCGCGGCATCAGCCGACAGAACGATCACCGGTTGGCGGGACAAGGGGTTATAGATATTATTGTCACGGTCTTTATAGGGTTCCCCGATGATTTCGGGAAACTGGGCGACAATACCGCTCATTAAAAATGCCGTCACATTCAGCGATTGCCAATTTTCGAGATCATTGCGAAGAACAATGGCGACTTTGGTATCAAACATTTGCACATCCGTTGATTTTCAGGTTCGGGAGGTTGTCGGAAAAACCGTAATGCTGGATTCTGTAAACCAAACCCCATCAGACGGTCTTGAACGTTTGTGCAAACCGCGCGAGCACTTCATTTCTGCGGCCCCGCTGCCGGGGATCGAGCGAATGGAAGCCCTTTTCTTTGGTAATATGTTTGCCCCCCATCGCCACGATACCTATGCGCTGGGCATCACCATGCAGGGCGTTCAGACCTTCAACTATCGCGGCTCTTCCTGTGCCAGTCAGCCCGGTAATGTGATCATCCTTCACCCCGACGAGGTCCATGACGGAGGTGCAGGAACCGAGGACGGTTTGCGCTATCGCATGCTTTATCTCGAACCATCACTGCTACGGCAGGGCCTTGGCACGGATACGGCTTCCCTGCCCTTTGTTTCTGATCCCGTCATTGCCGACTCGCAGCTGGCAGCAACCCTTGCCTCAATGCTCGCCCATCTTGATGAAGATGTTGATCCCCTTCTGATAGATCAATTTATCTCTGACATCGCCACCGGCCTTGCGCAGCACGCCAAAAACTCAATGAAACCGATTGGCTTTCTGGCGTTGGAACACATGGAACGGGCCAAACAATATCTTGAAGACAACTTTGATCGCCCGGTACAGTCCGCCGAGCTTGAAGAGGTCACGGGGCTTGATAGATATCGTCTTATCCGTCAATTCCGTGCCTGTTTTGGGACAACACCATATCGTTATCTGATGATGCGTCGCCTGCAAAAAGCCCGCATCCTTATCAGCCTTCGCCAGCCGCTGGTCGATATTGCGGGTGATACCGGATTTGCTGATCAAAGCCATCTTAATCGGCATTTCAAACGTGCATTTGGTATCACACCCGGCCGTTGGGCCGAACTCACATGCGAAAAAAGTCATTAATCGGTCAAACCGCGCTTCGAGTTTAAAACTCCTTAACCGGCTGCGCTCATATTGGCAGTTGAGACGACGGGGGAACGCGGGGCGAGAAACCGATAGATGACATTGCTGTCACGCACATTGCGACGGTCAAAGGGCCGTATTGTTAAAGTCAGGAATTATATTGCGCAGGCAGGACCCGTTCTGGTGATCCTTGCTTTTATGCCACTTGCGGGGTGCACGTCTCTTGCAGTGGGTGCAGGTGCAACTGCCGGTGTGGCCGCCCTACAGGAACGCGGATTTGGCGGCGCGGTCAGCGATACCGCAATCACGGCCGAGATCTGGCAGAAGTTCCTGACCGAAGACGAAAACCTGTTTCGCCGGATCGAAATCGAAGTAGTTGAGGGGGAAGTTCTGCTTGCCGGAACGGTTGAAAATACCGACAGCGAACTTAAAGCGGTCGAACTGGCCTGGCAGGTCAATGGCGTAAACCGTGTCATCAACGAAATCAATGTCGGTCAAGGCAGCAGTTTAATGGACAGCGCCAGTGATCTTTTGATCACGACCCGCATCAAAACCGCACTGATGTTTGACACAGACGTCTATGCGATTAACTACAGTGTCGAAACCATCAATGGTACCGTCCATATCATGGGCATCGCGCAAAGCGAACATGAGCGCAACCTTGTCATCTCTCATGCACGCGCTACCAGTTATGTCAGACGCGTCGTCAGTCATGTAAGACTTAAGGACGACCCACAACGCCAGAGGACCTGAGCATTATTATTGATCGGGAAAAGGACATCACAGCAAAAGATCGCCAATGGCTTACCGATTACGGTAACGGCCAATATCCCGATGCAACTGCGGCCGAGGCCGCTTTGCATTTTGCACGGTTAAACGACCCCAACCGGGATATTGCACCTTATATCGATTTGCTTGAAGCCATTTCTGGTGATGTCCGCAACCGGATTGGCTCCCTATCTGCGCAATCAAGAGATGAAGATGGCCGTGCCGTCGTCGACCTAATCGTGCAGGCCATGCAGGATGTTATCCCCGGTCACTATCAGTTTCAGGGCGATGCGGAAAATTATGACGATATCGCCAATGCAGATTTGATGTCGGTCATTGATCGAAAGCGCGGTCTTCCTGTGGCGCTCGCATTGCTTTACGTACATGTCGCAAAACGTTGCCAGATAGAGATCACGGGCATCGATTTTCCTGGTCACTTTCTGCTGCGTCTGCAATCCGGGGGGGCGCGAAGAATGATCGATCCCTTCCATGGCGGCATCACATTGGGTTCTGCCGAGTTACGCGAGTTGTTGAAGGCGTTTCAGGGGCTAGATGCAGAACTGCAACCCGCTCACTATCGTGAAGCATCTGATATTGCGATATTGTTACGACTTCAAAACAATATAAAGGTTAGGGCCATTCGGCGGGGCGAGCTGGCCCTCGCCGCGCGTGTGATTGACAACAGTTTGCTGATTGCACCTGACCATGACGGGCTTTGGCATCAGCTCGGCGCGCTTTACGCCCGCCTGCACGAAGATGCAAAAGCACTCCATGCCTTCACCCGGTTCGTTGAACTGTGTAAGAACCCGATGCATCGGGCCCGCATAAGTGCTGTTGTCGAAGAACTGCGTGATCGCCTCGGTCATCAATCTTCTGACCGCAAGAATGACACGCGCGACGTGCCAAATTCAGATACGCCAGTGCAGCTATATCCGATCCGGTCGCAAAACACGGATCACAAAAATCCCTCGGACAATCCTGATTCCGGTCAACCCTGAACTCCTCAGTAGTGTCAAGGCACGGGGAAGCCACTTCAGACTTAACCGCTATTTTCCCAGTACAAGATTGATTGTATATTCCTATATTATATTTTTTAGGAATTTTATGTATATCTAGATGAAGACATACCAGTCTGTTTGAATTTTAACACGCCTCTTATCTTCGCTAATTTCATAATTAAGATAAATAAAACGATCTTATAGTGAGATTTATGAGTAGCAACAGAGCGCTAAAGACATCACATCGGCAAACAATAGGTAAAGAGCCCTCATCATGCCTTGGAGGAGTCAAAAAGCGCGGTTTTCTGCGCATCGTGGAATCGGCGACCAGGGTGTGACGAATCAATTTCCGACAATGGCAAAAAATTTCGGTCAACAAAGATTGAATTGATTTCGGAAAGCCGCGTGAAAAACTACGGATGCAGTTTTTCACGTCCTTAACGCAGGGTTAAAAGACCGGACGCGAAACGGTCGCGATGCTTGCACCGCGATTTTCATTCTCTATACTCCCGCTCCAGATCATCCGACCCATAAAGGCGATGGCAGCCAAGCACTATGACTTGCCGAACCTTGACTGTCGGGAAATACCGAAAAAAGCTTAGGAAATTCAAGTCAATGAGTGACACCAAATTCGACGTCGTCGGAATCGGCAATGCCATTGTCGACGTTCTTTCTCACTGCAAGGAAGAAGACCTTGGCCGTTTGAACCTTGTAAAGAACGCCATGACTCTGATCGACGCCGAAACCGCCGACAGTCTTTACGCCCAAATGGGCCCTGGCCTTGAAATGTCCGGTGGATCCGCTGGCAATACCATGGCGGGGATTGCGGCCCTTGGTGCCAAAGGTGCTTATATTGGCAAGGTGCGTAACGATCAACTGGGTGAGGTTTTCCGCCACGATATCCGTGCCATCGGCGTTTCCTTTAATTCGACCCCGGCAACAAGCGGCTCCCCAACGGCGCGCTGCCTGATTTTCGTGACACCGGATGGTCATCGTACCATGAATACCTTCCTTGGTGCCTGCACGGAGCTTGGCCCGGATGATATCGATGCCGAACTGATCGCATCGGCCAAGGTCACCTACATGGAAGGATATCTTTGGGATCGGCCCGAAGCGAAGGAAGCTTTCATCAAGGCCGCACAGGTCGCGCACGATGCCGGACGACAGGTTTCGATCAGCCTGTCTGATTCCTTCTGTGTCGACCGTCATCGTGAATCGTTCCGCGATCTGGTCCATAATCATATCGACGTACTGTTTGCCAACGAAGACGAGATCAAATCGCTTTACGAGGTCGACACCTTCGAAGAAGCCCTGGCGGAAGTCCGTAAACACTGCAAAGTCGCAGCCCTGACCCGCAGTGAAAAAGGTTCGGTCATTGTATCGGATGACGAAGTCATACAGGTTGATGCCGAACCGGTTGCCCGCGTGATTGACACCACCGGCGCAGGTGATCTTTTCGCATCGGGCTTCCTTTATGGCTACACACGTGGCGATAGTCTTGCGACATGTGGTCGCCTTGGCTCGATTTGTGCTGCCGAAGTGATTTCGCATATGGGCGCACGCCCCGATGCAGACCTTAAGGAACTGGTTGCGAAGACTCTTTGACCCTTCGCCATGGTTTCACGATAAAATTCACGGGACGGCAACATTTGGTTGCCGTCCCGTTTCTTTTGTAGCAATTGCCGGTATTCTGCCGTTTTGCAATGCACACAAAGATTGACTTTCTCCAGTTAATAGCGCAAGAACCCGGCATTGCATAAAAATCAACCCCGCATGGCATGCACAAGGCTGGTCATTCGCCTCGACATTGGCTATGACAGGGCGGCTTCCGAGCCAAACTGCAATTTGTCTTTTGGGCCAGTAAACATTCAGCATGTGCAGTGCTGCGCTAATGCGCGGGTTTGAACTTGCCGACCGGGCAACACCGGTCCTGCGGCAGCTGAATATCTACTGGCCTTGAAACTTTTACTGACCGATGCGCAAGGGATGTATCCCGGCGCGCGGCATTTTTATTCTGGAGTCCGCGCCAATGAACTTGCGCAATATCGCCATTATCGCACACGTCGACCATGGCAAAACCACTCTCGTCGACGCGATGTTCCGTCAATCCGGTGTTTATCGTGACAACCAGCGTGTTGATGAACGCGCCATGGACAGTAACGATCTGGAACGCGAACGCGGCATCACCATCATGGCAAAGCCGACCGCAATTCAGTGGGGCGATACGCGTATCAATATCGTCGATACCCCGGGCCACGCCGATTTCGGTGGTGAAGTCGAACGTATCCTGTCGATGGTTGACGGTGTTGTTCTGCTGGTTGACTCGGCCGAAGGCCCGATGCCACAGACCAAATTCGTTCTGGGTAAAGCCCTGAAACTCGGCCTGAAGCCGATCGTGATCATCAACAAGATCGACCGCCCGGACCAACGCGCAGAAGAAGTTCTCGACGAGATATTTGATCTGTTCGTGTCGCTCGAAGCCAATGACGAACAGCTTGATTTCCCGGTTCTGTATGCCTCCGGTCGTGATGGCTGGGCTGCCGAGGCACCGGAAGGCCCGAAAGAAAACCTGACACCGCTGATGAACCTGGTTCTGAACTATGTACCGGCACCGAAGGCAGAAGTTGACGCGCCGTTCGCAATGATTGCGACCATGCTGCATGCTGACAACTTCCTTGGCCGTATCCTGACTGGCCGTGTCGCACAGGGCCGCGCAAAACTTAACATGCCGGTCAAGGTTCTGCGTGGTGATGGCACTGTCGAAACCGGTCGTCTTTCAAAATTGATGGGTTTCCGTGGTCTTGATCGTGTCCCGCAGGAAGAAGCTGTTGCTGGCGACATCATCGCGATTGCCGGTCTGACCGACGCAACCGTTGCCGACACCATCTGCGCACCGGAAGTCACCAGTGCAATTTCAAGCCAGCCGATTGATCCGCCGACCCTTGCCATGACTTTCTCGGTCAACAACTCTCCGCTTGCTGGGCAGGAAGGCGACAAGGTTACATCGCGCATGATCCGTGCCCGTCTGGAACGCGAAGTCGAAGGCAACATTGCCATTCAGCTGTCGGAAACCGCGGATAAGGACGCCTTTGAAGTCGCAGGTCGTGGTGAACTTCAGCTTGGCGTTCTGATCGAAACCATGCGTCGCGAAGGTTACGAACTGTCGATCTCGCGTCCGCGCGTTCTGATCAAGGAAATCGACGGCGTCCTGTCCGAGCCGTTTGAAGAAGTCCAGGTCGACGTGGACGAAGAATTTGCCGGTGCCGTCGTTGAAAAGATGAGCCTGCGCAAGGCCGAAATGACCGACATGCGCTCAAGCGGTGGCGGCAAGACCCGTATCATGTTCCTGGCACCGTCGCGTGGCCTGATCGGTTATCATGGCGAATTCCTGACCGATACCCGCGGTACCGGCGTGATGAACCGTGTGTTCCATTCCTATGGTCCGGTCAAAGGTTCGATTGCAGGTCGTCGTAATGGTGTTCTGATTTCGAACGATCAGGGCGATGCGGTTGCCTATGCCCTTTGGGGGCTGGAAGATCGCGGTTCGATGTTCATCAATCCGGGCGAACGTGTCTATGAAGGCATGATCATCGGCGAACACAACCGCAACAACGACCTTGAAGTTAACATTCTCAAGGGTAAAAAACTGACCAACGTCCGCGCATCGGGCAAGGATGATGCCATCACCCTGACCCCGCCGCGTCGTATGTCGCTTGAAGAAGCGCTGGCTTATATCCAGAACGACGAACTGGTCGAAGTTACCCCGCAAAGCATCCGTATTCGCAAGCTGCACCTCGACCCGAACGTGCGCAAACGCGAAAGCCGCAAATCGGAATCCGAAACCGTTTAAACCGGTTTGGATCGTGATTTAGAAGGGTCGCCTGCTTGGGCGGCCCTTATACATTGAGAGGCACGAACATTTGCTATGATGTTCGTGCCTTTTTCATCAGGGGTCTCGTCCCGAAGTCGACATTGTCTGCGCCTATAGCTGACAATGTCGACTTCGGGACGAGACATACAATCGCCTACACCGTTTCGGCATTCCTTAACGTGTTTCCCCTAATTTCGCACAAGGCCGCATTCAGACGGGGAATATCCATGCACGACACAGCCTTGCGCAGTTGGGGTGATTCATTTCGGGCGTTCATTCATCCACGCGTGATTACCATGCTGTTCATGGGACTGTCGGCCGGGATTCCCATCCTGCTGATTTTCTCAACCCTGTCGATCTGGCTACGCGAAGCCGGCGTGGAACGTTCTACCGTCACCTATTTCAGCTGGGCCGCCCTTGGTTATTCTTTCAAATTTGTCTGGGCCCCCCTTATTGACCGGCTGCCGTTCCCGATTTTGCATGGTGCTCTTGGACGTCGGCGAAGCTGGCTGATTATTGCCCAATGTGCCATTATCGGCGCCATCCTTTGGATGGGCTTTACCGATCCGACCGAAAACCTGACTACTATGGCCTTTGCTGCTGTTGCGCTTGGCTTTGCATCGGCAACACAGGACATCGTGATTGACGCCTATCGCATCGAGGCAGCAGATACCGACCTGCAAGCCATGATGAGCTCGGCCTATATCGGTGGGTATCGTATCGGAATGATTGTCGCCGGTGCCGGAGCATTGACCATTGCCGGACTATTTGAGGCCGAAGGCAGTTATGAGCCGATTGCTTGGACAATTGCCTATGGCTGCATGGCTCTGGCCATGGGGATCGGCGTTATCACCACGCTGATCATTCGCGAACCCACCGTAAATCGGACTGACAGCAAGTATTTTCATAAAACATCCGATTACGGTCGTTTCCTTCTGATGTTTGCGCTGACTGTGATCGCCTTCATCATTGCCAACATCTATGCCAGCGACCTGACCGAGCCATTAAAAACGGCTTTAGTCGAAAACGGAATGATCGACGGACTGGCTGGTTTCATCGCCGGGTTTCTCAAACTAGCCATCTCTGTCGCAGCCGCAATCCTTTTCGCATGGCTGACCACACGTATCGGCGTAACCCCAACCGGCATGGTTCAGGAAACCTATGTCGCACCGGTTAAGGATTTCATCGACCGCTATGGCAAGGCTGCGATAGTTGTGCTGGCACTCATTGGCGTCTATCGGATTGCCGATATCGTCATGGGGGTCATGGCCAATGTTTTCTATACCGATCTGGGCTTTTCCAAGGAAGAAATAGCAGCTGTTTCCAAAACATTTGGCCTGTTCATGACCATCGCAGGCAGCTTCCTTGGCGGTCTTCTTTCGGTTCGCTACGGGGTCGTGCGTATCCTGTTTCTTGGCGCACTTCTCTCGGCAATTACCAACATCCTGTTTGCAATTATGGCTCATCTGGGCCCGAACACGATCATGTTTGCCGGTGTGATTATGGCCGACAACCTGTCAGGTGGTCTTGCAACAACCGCCTTCATCGCCTACCTGTCGGGCCTGACCAATATTTCCTTTACTGCCATGCAATATGCGATCTTTAGCTCAATCATGACCCTGTTCCCCAAAATCCTTGCCGGATTTTCGGGCAGTGTCGTCGATGCGCTCGGTTACAGCTGGTTCTTTATCGGCACAGCCCTGATTGGCATACCCGTGCTGTATCTCGTTGTCCTGGCCGGTAGGCTGATGACACAGAATACCGCAGAAAAAGCCGCGCACGCAGCAGCGATAACCGAAGACGGCTAACCAACAGTTATTCATCAAGGCAAAATAAAACCGGGCACCACATAATGGCACCCGGTTTCAGATCTTCTGATGTCACGACGCTCAGGCGGCCTGTTCAGCCTCATCCTGTGTCAGCAGTGCATAGATTGCATCCGCAGAACCCGCACCGCGCAACTTGTCGCACATGCCCTGATTACGCAGAAGGCGGGAAATACGCGCCAGTGCTTTCAGGTGATCTGCACCAGCTTCTTCCGGGGCAATCAGCATGCAAAACAAATCGACAGGATGTTCGTCAACGGCATCGAACTCAATCGGGTTCTGAGCACGCGCAAAGATCATGTGCAACCGGTCAAGATCCGCCAGCTTGCCGTGCGGAATCGCGACACCACCACCTACGCCGGTGCTGCCAAGTTTTTCACGGTCAAGCAAAACGGAAAAAATCTCGCCCGCTTCACGCCCGGTGACGTCAGCTGCCTTTTCGGCAAGTTCCTCAAGGACAGCCTTTTTCGCACCGGACCGCAGGGCCGGTATTACCCCCGAAGGGGAAAGAATCGATGATATGTCCATTTTTCGCGTTGCGTTGTTTGGCTCGGAAGAATCTGTATCCGTCACGCTGCACCAGCCTCCTTATCGGATGGGTCAAGCCACCCGATATTGCCGTCAGCACGACGATATACAACATTCAATCCGCCATGTTTGCCATTCCGGAACATAAGTGCCGGAATGTCCCCCAAGTCGAGCCGCATAACAGCTTCTCCAACAGAGAGCGTATCAATGCGATCCGGTGTTTCAGCGACGATCACAGGCTCGAAGCCGTTGACATGTTCGTCATCAGAATGATCGTCGTCTTCCTGTGCGATCACATAATGTGTCGCATCAATTCTTGCCTGCTCACACTGATCACGGTTGGTATGATGGTCACGCAGACGCCGCTTGTAGCGTCGCAACTGTTTAGCGACACGATCACAGGCGGAATCGAAGGCAGGATACACTTCATTCGCTGATGCCTTCGCCTGAACCAACATGCCCTTGCCGACATGGACCGATATCTGCGTGATGTAGAGATGCGCCTCTTTGGTGATGGTCACCGTTGCTTCGATCGCGTGATCGAAATATTTCTCTACCGCAGGGTCCAACGTCTCGACGACGTGTTGACGGAGTGCGTTACCAACGTCGAGTTGTTTACCAATAACCGTAATTTGCATGGATCGCCTATCCCCAGTTGAGTGACTTCCCAGTACATATGGACATTCAGTGCCCCTCAATCAGGAGGCCGCACCATATTCCCTCGTTAATGCCAAGTCAACATTTGGGTATTATTGCTGAATATACAATACCTTAAGGTATATTTTGCAGTGTTTGACTGGCTAGGAAACCTGCGACTTTTTTTCGCGCCGTCGCTGGACCGACGAGGGAATTCTCATCGCTTCGCGGTATTTTGCCACTGTTCGGCGGGCGATGTCGATCCCTTCCTTTTGAAGCAGCTCGACAAGTTTGTCATCAGACAAAATCTTTTTCGGATCTTCCCCGTCTATCAATGACTTGATGCGATGACGAACAGATTCAGAAGAATGCGCATCTCCGCCATCCGCAGATGAAATTGCCGTGGTGAAAAAGTACTTCAACTCGTAAACGCCACGCGGGGTCGCCATAAACTTGCCATTGGTCACCCGTGAAACCGTGCTTTCATGCATGCCGATTGCTTCGGCGATATCGCGCAGGATCAACGGGCGCAAGTGCGACACGCCGTAATTGAAGAATCCATCCTGCTGACGCACGATCTCGCTTGCGACTTTCATGATCGTGGTAGCACGTTGATGCAGTGCCTTTACCAGCCAATTGGCGTTCTGAAGCTTCTCGCTAAGAAAACTTCGTTCCTCGCGATTACGCAGCCCCTGTCCTATCTTTACGGCGTAATCCTCGTTCACCAATACGCGCGGCAATGCATCGCTGTTCAGTTCAAGATGCCAGTTGCCGCTTCCGGCTGCGCGCATCAGAACATCGGGAATGACCGGCGTTGCCGGTTCCCCATCGGCGGTTCGCCCCGGACGCGGATCAAGGGTGCGAATTTCGGAAATCATGTCCGAAAGATCATCGGTATCCACGCCGCATATCCGGCGCAAGCGATCAAATTCACGACGCGCAAGCAAATCCAGATTAGCCAGCAACGCTGCCATCGCTGGATCAAACCGATTAAGCTCACGCAATTGCAGTTCGAGGCATTGGGCAAGGTCGCGGGCGAAGATGCCCACTGGCTCAAATCCCTGCATAACGGCAAGAACGCGCAATACATCGCTCATTTCGCATTCAAGTGCCTCGGCAACCTCTTCAAGCGGCCCGGCGACATAGCCATTTTCATCAAGCATATCGATCAGGTAGCTGCCAATCATGCGTGAAATGGCATCCGCAAACGCGATGTTAAGCTGATCATCAAGTGACTGACGAAGTGTCGCCTTGTCGGCAAGCGTCTGTTCCAGGCCAGGCAGATCTTCGCCGCTGCCTCCACCACCCGTTCCACCGCTATAGGGCGACGAATAATCATGGTTTCCGGCAACCGGGGCACCATCGGGAGTGATTTCACCTTCGCCGTTGTAAAGGGCATCTGGCGCACAATCGAGCGGACCGGAATCGCCGGTGCTCATGGTTTCACTTGACGTCAGGCGGTCGGTGCCAAAACGATCTTCTCGATCAGAAAAATCATCGCTGGTACGGGAATCGATACCCTGATCGCCATTCCCGACTGCCCCGTCACCTGTTTCGGCAAAGGTTTGCCCCGGATCTGCGCGTTCCAGCAGCGGATTTTCCAGCAATTCACTATCGATGAAATTGGAAAGTTCGATGTTGTTAAATTGCAGCAGTTTGATCGCCTGCTGCAACTGAGGCGTCATGACGAGAGACTGAGACTGACGAAGATCAAGCCGCGCCTTCAGGGCCATTATGAACTACCCCTCGTCAATCCGAACCCCCTAGAAACAAGGTGTGTGATCAAAGGCTGAAACGATCACCCAGATAAACCCTTCTGACATCGTCATTTCTGACGATTTCGTCAGGACCACCTTCCATCAAAACCCGACCGTCATGCAAGATATATGCCCGGTCAATGATGTCCAGAGTCTCGCGCACATTGTGGTCGGTAATCAAGACCCCAATGCCGCGATCTTTCAGATGACGTACAAGATCGCGAATATCACCGACCGCAATCGGGTCAATCCCAGCCAGCGGCTCGTCCAGCAGAACGAAGTTCGGATGGGCCGCAAGGGCACGTGCAATCTCGCAACGGCGGCGTTCCCCACCCGACAGGGCAAGGGCAGGAGTGCGGCGCAAATGCTCGATGGCAAATTCCGCCAGAAGATCTTCCAGGTTCTGTTCACGCTTGATCCGGTCATCTTCCACGACCTCCAGAACCGCCATGATGTTCTGTTCGACCGTCATCCCGCGGAAAATCGATGCTTCCTGCGGCAAATAACCGATTCCCATGCGTGCACGCTGATACATCGGCATCATGGTGATATCGCGCCCATCAAGCGAAATATTCCCCCGATCCGGAGAAATCAGACCCGTGATGATATAAAAACTGGTTGTCTTTCCGGCGCCATTTGGTCCCAGAAGGCCGACGGCTTCGCCGCGTTGTACCGACATCGACACGTCTTTAAGCACCGGTCGCTTCTTGAAGCTCTTGCCAAGATTGTGCGCAACCAGCCCCTTGTTGGCTGTCACCAGCCGAGGGCCCGTACCGGAGGATGCATTGCTGCCACTACCGGTCTTTGGTGCATGTGTGTTGTCGGATTTTCCGCTTTTGCGCGACCAGAACAAATTCCCGACCCTTCGTCAGTTGCCATTCCCGGATTGGCCCGGGCTGTTTTCGTCGTCTTTTTCCGGCACAAGCAAACCGCGAACGCGGCTTTTGCCATCGCCATTTCCGTTGGCGGTCAATCGGCTGACACCTGTATTCAGGTCGACAACAGCGCGATCCCCATTCAGCTGGTTCTCGCCGCGCGTGATCTTAACCGATCCGACAAGGGTTGCGATACCCGTTTTCGCATCATAAACGCCTTGATTGCCAACCACAAAATCGGTTGACGTTCGGATGGTAACATTTCCATCACCGTCAATGCGGCTCAGTTCGTTTTCGCCATTCTTGCCTGCTTCGAACCGTGCCGTCAGAACATCACCGCGAAGGGTACGATCATCGGCAACGGCAACCGCATTACCACGTGCAACCGCCATACGTTCGGTTTCCCAGTATTCAAGGCTTTCTTCAGCGGTCAGGGTTTCATTGGGTGTTTTGTATCGCAGATCTTTACCCGTCAAAACGACAACGGCATCGTCAATGTCATAGATCGCCTGATCACCGGTTGCGACATCGGTTTCTGAAGACAGTTTTACGTTGCCCGTGGCAATGATACGGTAAATCTCGCTTTGACCGTCACGATCCCGATAAAGGGCACGCAGTTCATCTGCGTCCACACGGGAATTGCCGCGTTTAGCCACAGCATTCCCTCGCGCAATCAGGACCTGCTCGTTACGACGCCATTCAATGCCGTTATCGGATTCGACCTCAAGCCCCCCGCTTCCACTTTGGGCAAGACCAAGTGGATCGGCATATGCCGCCACTGAGGGAACCATCAGCGCGCCCCCAAAAACTGTCGCCATCAAAAAACGGCGCACCGCAAAACGCGCAACTGCGATCATGATTTACCTTTCAAAGCACTATCGAAAATCACCAGACGAGCATTCCCCAAAAAGCGGATCACGGCACCCTTGTCCTCAAGCTCAAACCCGGTGTCAGATTTGATCGTCCCGAACGGTCCCTGTCCATCGACAGGTTCATTGCCTTTGGCACTGCCGCTATTCAATGCGATCTCGGCCTGCTCGGTATGAATTTCAAACCCCTGATCGTGATACATATTCACGGTCCCGACCAGATCAAGCAATTCATCGGACTCGGTATAAAAACCTTCATCCGCCGTAAGTGCAATCCACGAACCATCTTCAAGCGTTATATCAGCCTGTGGTGCATCAAGATGCACATGTGCCAGCCGCTCGCCGTTTTCCGGCTGCTCAACCGCGTCGTTGGCTGTGACAGTGAAGGGTTGCTTATTCCCATCCACGCCAAAAAAGCGCGGATTGCTCATGGTAACATTTTCCATCAAATCATCGGGTGTGGTCGAAAAGCCAAGTCGAAAACCGCTTTCCTGAACCTTCTCGATTTGTGGCCACAGCACAACAAGAGCAACAAGCGATGCCGCAATCAACGGCAGCACAATTTTCAGCATGTTAACGATCGAACGGCGAAACGGATTGATCCGCACGTCCCGCCGCCCGGACGGAAGACGATCGTTCATGCGCGCATTACGCGCGGCCCTCTCGATCTCGGCCTTCCGTTCTTCGCTCATGGATTACGCAACCCCCAAACGCAGAAGGTCATGAATATGCACAAGGCCAACCGGCTTGCCTTCATCATCAACGACAAACAAGGCCGTGATGCTGCGATCATTCATAATCGCAAGTGCCTCGACAGCCAGAACATCGGATTTGGTCGCCTTGGGATTGCGTGTCATCACATCACCGACCCGCATTGCCACCAGATTGTCTGCCATATGCCTGCGTAGATCACCATCCGTTACGATGCCGCTCATCAAGCCTGTATCGTCGAGCACACCGACACAGCCAAATGACTTGCCGGTCATGATGACCAATGCCTCGGACATCAGCGCATTTTCCCCAATCAGTGGAATATCCGCAACGTCATGCATAACGTCACTAACACGCAGCAATCGCTGCCCCAGTTTACCACCAGGGTGGAATGTGCGGAAATCATCGGCGCTGAAGCCACGACGCTCCATCAATGTCACAGCAAGCGCATCGGCAAAAGCCAGCATCGCTGTGGTCGACGTCGTCGGTGCCTGCTTGTTCGGGCAGGCTTCCGGGCTATTGGGCAGAATCAGCGGGTAATCACATTGAGCTGCCAGCGAACTTTCCGGACGCCGGGTCATACCGATCAACGGCACGTTAAAGCGGCGCGTATACGCGATGATATCTGACAGTTCTGGTGTTTCGCCTGAATTCGACAGGGCCAAGACGGCATCATTTTTGCCAATCATCCCCAAATCGCCATGGCTGGCTTCAGCCGGATGCACAAAGAAGGATGGCGTTCCTGTCGACGCAAAAGTTGCTGCGATCTTTTTGGCAATATGACCACTTTTACCCATGCCGGTTACGACAAGGCGGCCCGCAAGGCTCTCGATCAGATCGATTGCCTTGCAAAAATCGCCGTTTAAGGATTTTGCAAGATCACTGAGTGCATCGGCTTCAATTGCCAGAACTCGGCGGGCGACTTCAAGGTCTTTCTCCGATGCCGGTTCAGGCGTGTTTTGCGGTTTCGGGGTCACTGTCATCAGTTTCTTTATGCGTTTCCCGGCGGAACTAACTACGGGGAAAGATGGGCGGGATCATCTGCACTGGCAAGCGACAAAAGCAACGATCAGGTAATGATGTCGCAGGGATCATTCCTTTACGCCAAAGGCCGTTGACGCAGAATTAACAATGCAGGCTCACCAGAAAAAATTTCAACACACCAAAAAGGCAAATCAGTGGGCAAAAATGTCTGTCTCTTCCCAACCAGCAAGATCAAGTGTCGCCCGTGTCGGCAGGAAGTCAAAACAGGCCTGCGCCAGTTCCGTTCTTCCTTCGCGCGCCAAACGACGATCAAGCTCTTCCTTGGCCTTGTGCAGATACAGCACATCGGATGCGGCATATGCGATCTGTTCATCTGACAGATCAGAAGAACCCCAGTCAGAGCTCTGCTGTTGCTTGTCGAGGTTGATTCCAACCAGTTCCCTTACAAGGTCTTTTAAACCATGGCGGTCGGTGTAGGTGCGCACGAGTTTGGATGCAATCTTGGTGCAATAGACTGGTGCACACCGCACACCAAGATACTTGTCCATCACAGCAATATCGAACCGCCCAAAGTGAAACAGCTTCAAAACCGACGGATCGGACAAAAGCTTTTTAAGGTTGGGCGCTTCGTAGCTTTCTAAGTCAAACTTCACCAGATGAGCATCGCCATCACCCGCCGAAAGCTGGACCACACAAAGACGATCACGATGCGGATTAAGGCCCATGGTTTCACTGTCAATGGCAACGGTTTTGCCAAGATCAAGCCCGTCGGGCAAGTCTCCATGATGAAGGAAATTGGTCATCGCAATTCTCCAGAATGCTGGTTTGACGCTGTCTTAACACAGCATTACCAACGTCGCGATGCAAAAAGCCCTATATCCGAACGGAAAATAGGGCTTTTCAATCAAACAACTTTGGATGCCGGAAACCGGAGCGCAGCAACCGCACTTGCAATGGAGGTCCAAGCCAGTATAGCAGGCCAGTTAGAGAAAAGGCTTTGTGTAACTGAAAAAGGAAACAGGGACATAACCAGAACGCCAAGATACAAGCCACCCAACAAGCGGCTTTCGCGCGGGCCAAATAGGGTTTTAAGCCCCATAAAATACAGAAGGCCGATAAAAACAGTAAACGGAATTGTCCCGATCATCCCCGTATCAGACAACCATTCAACATAGAAATTATGAGGATGGGGATGGCAAGGAACGTTAGTCAACCCCGCTGCAGTGTAATCTTTACAAACGAGCGGATAATTTCCCATACCGCTACCCGTCAACGGATTCTCGGCAAAGAACCGAATCCCCAGAAAAACAAGCTGACCATATATTGAGTCGCTGTAATCCGAGACGACGCTCGCCAATGCTTCAACTCGCCCCCAAATCCGATCACTTGTGATAAGTAAAAGGATCAAGGCAATTGCTCCAACAAACGCCAACCCCAAAGAAACTTTGCGTGCTGCGCCACCAATAAGAAACAAGCTAAAAAGCGTTGTCATAATTGCCAACAAAGTCAGTACGCTTGCGGCACGCTCGCCGCTAAGAAACACAACGACCAGAAGCAATGGTGACAAGACGCATCCAATAATGAAGAGTTTCCTGGAAACCCCGTGAGCATAGAGCATCACAGCCATAGTCAACGCAGCAAATCCAAGCTTAGAAAGATACATGCCAATATTCGGCCGATCTAACGGGCCGGTAAGACGGCCACTCATAGCCTGACCGGTCAGAAGCGAGAAACCCGTGAAAAACTGATAAAGCGCATCACAAGCGGCAGTTCCAAGCGCAAATAAAAGGCCCGTGACAAACCATTTGATCGTACGCGCATCGGTTAGAATCCAACGGGTCACCGCAGCATAAAAGACAACAAATCTCAGCCAACTTAGCGAGCGCTCAAAACTCTTACCTATATGTTCGGCAAAAGGTGAGATAACCAAATTCATCAGGACAAATATGATCAAAAGGATAAGAATATCCTTCTCACGGGTCCAAGACCATTTTTTTTCCAACAATGATCGCGCTAAGAAAATCAGAGCGATCAAGACAACCGAGATATCTGCAGCTGCCCTTGTAAATAATAGAAAGATAGGAATACAAAACAGCAAAAAACTAGCGACAACATGCATTTTTTTATCAAGCGAATTCATTTGTTTAATAACTCACTTCTCTTCAACACGACGAATATTCGGCAATTCGTAGAAAATATTCCTATAATACATCAGAGATTCTGGAGCTGGATCAACGAAGCCGATTTTCCCCATCACATAGCGTGTCAAAACCGGAATAGCAGCGAAAGGAGCATCATCCTTGCGCGCTTTTTTGACTGCAGAAATGCATTTCTGATAAATCCTTATACGTAAATCCGAAGACAACTCAGAATGTGCCTGCAAAAAGTTCAGATAAACTAGAAAACGATCATGATTCAGTTGCAAAGTATTTTGTGAAATATGGCTTCCCATATCGGGAACCATTGTCACAGTCATATCGGCATCAACAATACGTCGAGCTTTCGACGCCAGTCGCAGTGCCAGTGACTCATCCTGAACAAAAACAGTTTCATCACATCCTTCAGCCCTTTGAAACAATTCCTGCGTCACCAGCCAAGTCATACGCACCATGCCGCGCCCTAATATCCGATCAAGTGGATCATTGTGGATTGTAAAGCTGAAATTCTCACCAATCGGCTCGGCAATAACATCTTCAATCGGTGCGTTAGTCTTCCGCCCCCGTCCGTGCACCATATCGGCACCCTGCTGTTTCGCGAGTGACAGCATAGTTTTAAGCGCGTCCGGTGCAAGAATCTCGTCGCAATCAAATAGCGCGAGATATTTGCCCTTTGCTTCCGCCGCCCCCTGATTAAGTCGAATGGATGGTCCTGCATTGACTTCGTTGTTAATCACACGAACAAAGTCATGCGATCCGGCATATTCGTTCAGTATTTCCAACGAATTGTCAGTCGATACGTCGTCAATAAAAATAACTTCAAAGGAAACATCACCGGTTTGAGCCAACAGGGACTCGAAAAAATAAGGAAGCACAGAAGCCTTGTTATAAACCGGTAGAACGAAACTAACGTCAGGTCGCATCATATCCAAGGCTCTTTTTTGAAGTGGTTTTCGCTTGTAACCAGTAATCCCCGTTACAGAAAGACAAAAGCTGCGAAATTCATCCTACAACGACAATACCCCAGCACATCGTCCATGTGCTGGGGTATGGTGCCCAGGAGAAGACTCGAACTTCCACGACCTTGCGGCCACTGGCACCTGAAGCCAGCGCGTCTACCAATTCCGCCACCTGGGCATAGGGGCTTGTGGTATTTGCCCGACGGAACCCGCCGGAACGGGGCGCAATATACGCTGCCAAACTTCAGTGTCAACAACCTTTTTGAGGGTTTTGCAAAACGCGTCTTTGAAAATCGCCCACCGTCGCAAGACATAAGGAAAATCTTGATTTTCCCGCTCATCCGCGATCACGCCGAATGGTCGAACAAGTATCTGAGAACCCCGTTCAAACGGTTCCGCCCCTGATCGGTCGTGCGCAATCCGGCCTGATCGCAAATCAGATCGCCCGACGCAATCAGGGTTTCAAGACGTTCTGAATCCAATGCCTCGCGCGGGGTTTTGCCAATAATCCGCTCGAAGCGTCCCACCGGAATGGGTTCATTCAGGCGCAGCCCCATCATCACCATTTCAATAAGGCGTTCATCCGCAACCAAAGCGGTTTCTTCCTGCGTGCCGTGTCCCTGCTTTTCCACACGATCAAGCCAGATTTCCGGCGCACGATGACGGCGCACCGCCATTGGTTTAGTGCTACCATCTGGCTGAATGACGGCTTCGCGGCCATGTGCACCCGGACCAATGCCGAGATAATCGCCATAGCGCCAGTATACGAGGTTATGGCGGCTTTCCTGCCCGGGTCGGGCATGGTTGGAAACCTCGTAACAACCATAACCGGCGGCTTTGGTTTCTTCCTGGGTGATTTCATAAAGATCGGTCGCAAGGTCTTCATCGGGTACAACGAGATCACCGCGCTGATGCAAGGTATGGAACTGCGTTCCCGGTTCGATCGTCAACTGATAAAGCGAAATATGACCGCGCGCGATCTCAAGTGCTTCGCGCAGCTCATGACGCCAGGCTCTCGGATCATGTTCGGGCCGGGCATAAATCAGATCGAACGAAAACCGGTCAAACACATTCGCCGCAACATCAAGAGCACGCATGGCTTCAGCCGCATTGTGCACACGCCCCAGAAATTTAAGATCGCGGTCATTGAGCGCCTGAATGCCAATTGAGACCCGGTTGATGCCATTGGAAGCAAAAGACGAGAACCGATTGATTTCAACCGTACCCGGATTGGCTTCAAGCGTGATTTCGATGTCATCGGTTACCGGCCAGAAGGTTTTGATATCGGCGATCAGGGCCCCTGCGGTTTCCGGATCCATCAGCGACGGTGTCCCACCACCAAAGAATACCGATCCGACCGTGCGGCCGGGATGACGCGCAGCACCTGCGGCAAGTTCCGCACGCAATGCCGCCCTCCAGCGCGCATGATCAACCTTGTCAGCAACATGACTATTGAAATCGCAATAGGGACATTTCGACAGGCAAAACGGCCAATGGATATAGATGCCAAACGGGACAGCTTCTGCGGTTGCTAGGGACACGCGGTTCTCGATCTTCGACTGCGGGAAAGACGGATAAAGTAACACGCACCACCGATAGTTACATCAGCGATGCGTGCATAGGTTCGATGCAGGCAGTTGGCCGCCTAAAATCCTTAATCGAAGCAAGCCTTGACCAGCTGGCGAAACGCATCCGCGCGATGGCTCATTGCATGTTTCTGTGCCGGGTCCATTTCCCCAAAGGTCTGCTCATAACCTTTTGGCTGGAAAATCGGATCATAGCCAAAACCGTGACGGCCACGTTTGGGCCAAACGATTTCACCTTCAACACGACCTTCAAAATTCTCCACATGACCGTCTGGCCAAGCCAGAGACAAGGCGCAGATAAAGGCCGCCCGGCGGTCAGGATGGTTCCCGATCCCGTTCTGGACCTTTTCCATCGCCATATCAAAATCCTTGTCCGGCCCGGCCCAGCGCGCTGAATAAATGCCCGGCGCCCCATCAAGGGCGGAAACCGCCATGCCGCTATCATCAGACAGGGCTGGCAGATTGGCGGCCTTTGTTGCCGCCAACGACTTCAACTGTGCATTGCCAATAAAACTGTTTTCGGTTTCTTCGGGTTCGGGAAGATTCAAATCGCCTGCTGAAACCACTTCGATCCCGAACGGATCAAGCAGTTCGGCAATCTCCTTGATCTTGCCTTTGTTGTGGCTGGCAATAACGAGTTTTTTTTCCGTAAAGCGACGGGCCATGATGCTGCCTAGAGATATTCGGGTCGTTAAGACGAAGACGGTTGAAAACCACAAAAACAATATCGGGCGAACCATATCCAGGCTCGCCCGAATAAATTCTTAGATGCCAATCGCTGCTCGCTGTTTGGCAAACAGTTCCTTGCAGCCTTTTTCCGCCAGTTCAAACATCTTGTCATAAGCAGAACGATCAAACGGCACATCTTCCGCGGTCGCCTGAACCTCAACAATGCCGCCACTGCCCGCCAGAACAAAGTTCGCATCCGCACCCGCATTGCTGTCTTCGGCATAATCAAGATCAAGAACCGCTTCACCCTGATAAATACCGCACGAAATTGCGGCAACCGGCTGAGTCAACGGGATTTCCTTGATCAGGCCAAGACGGCGTACGCCCTGAAACGCCAGATGGGCGGCAACATAGGCACCCGTGATTGATGCGGTGCGTGTTCCGCCATCAGCCTGGATAACGTCGCAATCAAGGCGCATCTGCATTTCACCCATGCCCTTAAGGTCAGCGACCGCACGGATCGAACGCCCGATCAGGCGCTGGATTTCCTGGGTCCGACCCGACTGGCCACCGCGTGCGGCCTCGCGCTGCATGCGGCTGTCGGTTGCACGCGGCAGCATGCCATATTCTGCAGTGATCCAACCCTTGCCGGAATTACGCATCCAGCCTGGCACCTTGTCCTCGACCGTCGCGGTACAAATCACATGGGTATCGCCAAATTTAATCAGGCAGGAGCCCTCTGCATATTTGGAAACACCTGTCTCAATGGAAACGTCGCGAAGCTGATCGAAATTACGGCCGGATGGACGCATGGGGTCTGAACCTCTTTGTTCTGGGTCGGATCAACCTGCATGGCTGATCAACGATGGCTGAAATTGCGGCCAAAGCTACTGAGCATCGTATCAAAGGTCCAGCAGTTTCCCCGAAAATAACGGCAAAATCCCAGCAACACTATGCCTCAGATCCACGCGCAAAAACCATAAATGGCACTCGATTCGCGACGAATTCAAAGATTTGGCAGGACTAACTTCCTGATTGATACCATCGTTTGCCCGTCCTCCGGCTATCACCAATCTGCCAGCTTCATTGACGCCTGCCCGCCACCTCACTAAATTCCACGCAACACATTTGGTTTTGACAGGTTTAACATGGCGCTGTTTGACGACACATTGCTGGGCGACATGAACGCGCGATCCCGCGAAGTCTTTCGCCAGATCGTAGATGCCTATGTCGAAACCGGCGAACCGATCGGATCACGATCCATCGCGCGCCGCATGTCAGAAAACCTCTCGGCGGCGACCATCCGCAATGTCATGTCCGATCTTGAGGAAATGGGGCTTCTGGTTGCCCCCCATATTTCGGCCGGTCGATTGCCAAGCGAGAAAGGCCTGCGTCTTTTCGTCAATGCGCTGATGGAAGTCGGTGATCTACCAAATGCCGAGCGCGATCAATTGACTAAAAATTGCGAGCAGGCCGGATATTCCCTTGATCAGATGCTGGGCGAGGCCACAAGTATGCTTTCGGGGCTGTCACGCTGTGCAGGGCTTGTGGTTGCACCGAAAACCGATGGCATCCGTTTAAAACAGATTGAATTTGTTGCGCTTTCGCCGGGCAAGGTCCTTGCGGTTCTGGTTTCGCAGACCGGTAATGTTGAAAATCGTATCCTTGATGTTCCGCCCGATTTGCCGACCTCGGCATTGACAGAAGCATCGAACTATCTAAATACCCGGTTGGCCGGAAAGACACTTGATGACGCCCGGCAATTGATGAGTTTGGAACGCGACCGCATCAAACAGGAACTCGACGAATTGTCGGCTGGACTGATTGATGCCGGACTTGCGACATGGGCCGGCGGGGTCAAGGGTTCGTCCCTGATCGTAAAGGGCCAGTCGCAATTGCTTGAAAATATCGACACGATCGAACAGCTCGAAACCGTAAGAAGGCTGTTCAACGTGCTCGAAGCACGCGATCAGATGATTGAATTGCTTGATGTCACCACGATTGCCCAAGGTGTGCAGATTTTCATCGGGTCCGAGAACAAATTGTTCGGCGGATCGGGGCTTTCGATGGTGATTTCGCCCTATCAGAATGCCGAAGGCAGCATTGTGGGCGCAATCGGGGTTGTCGGGCCGACCCGGATCAATTATGCCCGGATCATTCCGCTGGTCGATTACACCGCCAAGCTGGTCGGGCGACTGATTGGATAAACGTTGGCGCTGCGTGTCAGGCCACACAAATTGAAGGTACAGGTTAGCCATGTCGGAAACCGCAAAGAACAACCAGGACGATCTGCATGATGCCGCGTCGGCAGAAGAAACTGCCGCAGAGGATGTCGTCTCAGAAGCAACCGAAGCCGAAGGTGGCGAAGCCACCACAGATCCGGTTGCAGCACTTGAAGCAGAAGTTGCTGAGTTGAAAGACCGCCTATTGCGCGCCGCCGCCGAGGTGGAAAACACGCGCCGTCGCGCGAAGAAAGACGTCGAGGACGCCGGGAACTATGCGATTACCAAATTTGCCCGCGAACTGCTTGATGTAGGTGACAACCTCCGCCGCGCCCTTGAGGCTGCTGGCGACACGTCCAATGCCGACCCGACGATGAAAAAGCTGGTTGAAGGCGTTGAAATGACCGAACAGACGCTTCTTAAGGCACTGGAAAAGAACGGCGTTGAAAAGCTTGAACCGCTTGGGGAAAAACTTGACCCCAATCATCATCAAGCCGTGTTTGAAATGCCAAATCCTGCTTATCCAGACGGCCATGTCGCCCAGGTAATGCAGGCCGGTTACGTGCTCAAAGGTCGCCTTTTGCGCCCGGCAATGGTCGGGGTCACCAAAAACCCCGCCGGTCAGGAAGCCGCAAAAAACGACGAACCTGGCAGCAATGTTGACACCTCTGCCTGATAGCGCTGGCTGATTGCCGGTCGGGAATCCGCAAACCGGTTTTGAAAGATCAAATATTTAAACGGCCCTGCCATTTTCACGGCGGGCCGTTTTATTTTGTCCATTTCGGGTCTAATCTGGCCTGCTTGCAACAATGACATCGGAACACGCCATGCCGCTTCGTCCTGACATTATCAATATTCTGCGCGATGAAGCCGCAACGATTGTTATCTTGACCGGGGCCGGTATTTCGAAGGAAAGCGGCCTGCATACCTTCCGCGACCCCGATGGGATCTGGGCAAAATATGACATTTCCGAAGTCGCAACGCCTGAGGCATTCATCAACAATCCCGATCTTGTACATCACTTTTACAATGACAGACGCGCAGGGCTGCTTGACCCTGCAATACAGCCAAACAAGGCGCATATTGCCCTTGCCCGGCTCGAAACCAAGTGGCCAAGCGACGTTCTGCTGGTAACCCAGAATATCGACGATCTCCATGACCGCGCCGGATCAAAAAACCTTATCCATATGCATGGCGAATTGCTGAAAATCCGCTGCAATCATTGCGGGCTTCTGACGGTCTGGTCTGCCCCACTGGGACGAGACACTCCCTGTACCTCCTGCACCAAAACCGGCGGCCTACGCCCACACGTTGTCTGGTTCGGGGAAATGCCGCTTGAAATGGAACGCATTTATGCTGCTCTTGCCAAATGTGGCCTATTCATTTCAATCGGCACATCAGGGAACGTTTATCCGGCTGCCGGGTTCGTCCAAATCGCCAGTAAAGAATCTGGTGCAGAAACGGTCGAGATCAACCTGGAACCAGGTTCCGGGGCGTCCTTGTTTGATCACAGTTCATATGGCCGGGCGACTGAATTGGTTCCGGCACTGGTCGACAGCCTATTGATGGATCAAGTCTGACAACTATTAACTATCGCACAGCGCCTTGAAGTTGCGTTCGCCTTCGGGGCTGAAAATCACCACACGCGACTCCTTACTTCGCTGTGCCCAGCCCAGATCATAAAACCGGTCCAGTAACGCAGCACCAAACGACCCTGCCAAATGAGATTGTCGGGCGCTCCAATCCAGGCATTCCCGGCAAAGCGGCCTGCGGCTGGTACGCAGTTCATTCAGATTAATCCCGAACGCCTCGGCGAAATCTGCACCGGCATCTGTCAAAGCCACGCCATTATGATCTGTCGAAATCAGTTTGCGGGCCTCAAGCCCCGAAAACAGGGCAACCCCCATTTCTCCGGCCAAATGATCATAGCAAACACGTGCCTTGCGCAATGCCGGGTCCTTCGGCCCGGTTCGGACCCGATTATGTCCGACCCGACTGGCAATCCCCATCAGGACTTCCAATGCCTCGACAATATCGGGGCCCGAAAGCGTAAAATAACGATGCCGCCCCTGCTTTCGCGGGATGACGATCTGACCAGCCTCCAGCTTTGCCAGATGTGAACTCGCCGTTTGCGGCGTCACACCAGCCTCCTGTGCCAGCTCTGCAGCGGTCAGCGCGCGGCCACTCATCAGAGCGGTCAGCATGTTTGCGCGAGCCGGATCGCCAAGCAATGTAGCCACGCGGGCAATATCGGGTCCTTCTTTCATAGTTCGATGTTAATCGAAGCATTGGTCGCCAGCAATCGGTTATTTGTTCAGAATTGCCCCTGCCCCGGAGATCCGAATGACATCGTCCAAAATATCGCTACCCCTTGAAATCGGTTTGCTGGCTGTGCTCGCCCTGCTTTGGGGGTCGTCGTATCTGTTCATCAAAATCGCGCTGACCGATATCCCACCAATTACCCTGATCGCAATCAGGGTTGGCATCGCATCGCTGTTTCTTCTCGTCGTCATGTGCTGCCGTAGCGAACGTTTTCCGCGCGATGGCAAGGTTATCGGCACATTGCTGATCCAGTCGGTTTTCAACAGCCTCGGCGCATGGACAATACTTGCTTGGGGACAGCAACATGTCGAAAGCGGCCTTGCCAGTGTGCTTAATTCAACATCACCGGTTTTTGTTTTCCTGATCACGACCCTTCTGACACGGCATGAACGGGTTGACCGGTTTCGTCTTGCCGGAGCGTGCCTTGGCGTTGCTGGTGTGGTTCTGATTGTCGGCCCTGGTGTGATTATCGGACTAGGGCAGCATGTTGGCGGGCAGCTTGCCGTTCTGGCCGGAGCGATCCTCTATGCCGGAGCAGCAATCTATGGCAAGCGCTTCAACGCCCTGCCCGCAACCGTTAGCGCCGCCGCAACCATGATCTGGGCCAGCATCTTTCTGATCCCGGCCAGTCTGGTGCTGGATCGACCCTGGAACTTGACACCGTCAACGTCCGCCATTCTTGCAACGCTTGCCCTGTCGGTTTTTTGCACGGCAATCGCTTTGCTGATCTATTTCAGGCTGTTACGCACGCTTGGCTCAATGGGTGTTGCCAGTCAAAGCTACCTGCGTGCCGGGATCGGCGTCGTGCTTGGCAGCCTGTTACTTGGCGAAACCATAAGTTCCCCGGTTCTTGCTGGAATCCTCTGCACGCTTGTCGGCGTCGCAATCATCAATCTGCCGCGCGCATTCTGGCGACAGTCACCCTTTCCTAAATCATAAAATGGTCTCCCAATAAGGATATAAAGCCAATGATCACGTGTTTCATCCGCTATGAAATCGACCCTTATAAGAAGAATGCTTTTGTGGAATATGCGCGTAACTGGGGCGAGGCAATTCCACGATGCGGTGCTGATCTGGTCGGCTATTTCGCGCCTCATGAAGGAACAATATCGACCGCTTACGCAGTTTATCATTTGCCGGATCTGGCAGCATATGAAGCCTATCGCGCCCGCCTGTCACAAGACCCACTGGGGCGTGAAAACTATCAGTTCGCCCAACGTGAAAAATTCATCCTGCGCGAAGAACGCCAGTTTTTCAAAATCGCCTCTACCCCGCATGCGGAACTGGTCAAGCCATGATTGCCGTCATTTTCGAAGTCCTGCCTCACCCGCAACATCGTAACGAATATTTCTCGATCGCAAAGGACCTCCGGCCGGTACTTGAAACAATCGACGGCTTCATTTCCATCGAACGGTTCGAAAGCCTTAACGAGCCGGGCAAAGTTCTGTCTCTTTCTTTCTGGCGCGATGAAAAAGCCGTCATGGCATGGCGCAATGTCGGTGAACACCGCATTGCACAGAACAAAGGTCGTAACCGGATTTTCGACGATTATCGTCTGCGGGTCGCCCATGTCATGCGTGATTATGGAATGCATGAACGGGCCGAAACACCCGATGATTCCCGCAAGCAACACGACGACAGTTCATAACGGATAAACAGGTTTTCCGAAGAAAGGCTAAACTTTCGCCGTTGCAGCCTTGCGATTTCCATCGCTTTCATCATCTTCGGCGGGCACAACCGAAACCGGTTTTGCCCCGCCTCTGTAATCCAGCAAGGCAACCGCCAGCACGACAATCGCCGCCCCGACAAAAATCACCGGCACCGGAAGCATGTCAAAGAAGATCAGATCCATTGCTACAGAAAACGGCAAGGCCGTATAGGCTGCTGGCGAAATGACACTGGCATCCGCAACCCGAACAGCCCGCAGAACCATGTAGTTGGTCAGCATGGCAAAGAAACCTGCACCCGCAGAATAAAGCCAGTCAGAGAAGGCCGCCGGTTGCCACATGATGACGGCAACCGGCACCCAGATCACAATGGCGACAATCTGGGGCCAGAACAGCATGGAGAAATTCGTCTCGGTCCGGGTCAGAACCTTGGCATAAAGCGTTTGTGCGGAAAAACAGAACGCCCCGATCAGGGCTGCGGCAACCCCCAATGGAACGCCAAATCCGTCCATTTTGGGAACGCACATTACCCAAACGCCAACAAGTCCAAGAAGGGTTGCGATCACTTTACGTGCCGTCAACTGCTCGCCAAGAATCACAACGGCAAGCATCACGGTCAGCAAGGCCTCGATGAACAGATAGGCATTTACCTCGGCAATACTCATCTGGCGAAGGGCAAAGAACACAAAAAACAGCGATCCGTACCAAAGAACGCCGCGCGCCAGATGCGCATAAGGTCGCTTGGTCCGGATCGACCTGGTGCCAATAAACATCAGGATGATCACGAACACAGCCACCGTCGTCACTGCACGCATCGCGAGAATTTGTGCCGTCGACACATCATGGGATACCAGCTTGGCACAGACATCGACAAAAACGCCCGATGCCATCGCCGCCGTCATCCACAAAACGCCGCGAAAATTGCCGCTGAGGCGCAAAAGCGTCCCGGTCATCACCTGATCATGATCTCTGGAATTAAAGTGGGTTTCCGACAGCGGGGAGACTGCTGCGGGGTGGCGCAAGGAGACTATCTATCGATCAGCCGGAAACCCTTTTCATTCAGCAGTGTGCCCGCAAAAATTGAAAAATGCGAATGAGGAGTTTTCAGCCATTGATGAGAATTTTTTGCCCCAAACCACATTCAGGCCTGTTACACAGGAATAAACTCTAAAACCCTGTCCCACGGAAATGTTCGATGCGCCGCAAACTGCCCCCCTTACGCGCGCTTGTCGCTTTTGAAGCCACCGCCCGCCATCAAAGTGTGAAGGCGGCGGCTGAAGAATTGCATGTCACCCAAAGTGCGATCAGCCATCAATTGCGTCAGCTTGAAGAATGTCTTGGCGTTGTCCTGTTTGTTCGCAAGGGACGCGGGCTCAGCCTGACCAAATCGGCAACCCGTCTGCTCCCGCGCCTGACAGAAGCCCTTGATGGCATTGCCGATATCACCGGCGAAGTCGGGCCCGACAAGGGCAAGGCGATCCGTATAGGCGCATTGGCAACCCCTGCCTTGACCGTTCTGTTAAACGAGCTTGGTGACCTGCAGGCCCGTATGCCTGCCGATATTCCCGTTCAGTTTCGCAAGATCGAATTTGATGATGATCTTGATCCACTTGAAATCGACATCGCCCTTCAGATCGCACCAAAAGATTTGCCGGGGCTTGATGGCTGGATCACCGAACTTCTGACTCCCGAAATTTACAATGCTTTTGCTGCGCCTGAATGGCTCGAAAAGCGCGGACTTGATCCCTGCAATATCGATGTCGGTTCACTTGGATCGCGCGATATCCTGCTGATCGACAGCGACAGCGAACAATTTTCGCAGATTGCCAACTGGTTTGATCGCGCCACCTTTTCACTCGATGATTGCTGGACCTTCAGCCATCATATCTGGGCACTCGAAGCAGCCCGTGCTGGACAAGGCATTGTTGCCAGCACCGATGTGATCGCCCGCAACTTTGTGGAACGCGGGGAACTGGTCTTGCTTAATTTCCCCGATTTCGTATCGCACTGGTGGTATCGCCTGCTGATCCGCCCTGCCCGTGAAAAAGACCCGGCCGTCATCGCCGCCGCCAACTGGATCCGCGAACTGATCAATCCACATACGGCGTCGCTGAAAGGCAAAATGCTTAAAAAATGATCTGCCAGACAGAATTCACCTAATCTGTATTTCTAATACGACCAAATCATTGGCTGGATATTGAACAGAACGGAAGCTATGGAAAAAATACTGGTAACAGGCGGCGCCGGATATATCGGATCTCATATATGCCTGAAATTGCAAGAAAGTGGCTATCTGCCGGTGGTTCTTGACAATTTGTCGAACGGTCACCGTGATGCTATTTCTGGTGATATCCCATTTGTTCATGCAGATATTCGTAATCGCACCGCTCTTGACGATACCTTTAAAAAATTCCAACCAACTGCCGTCATTCATATGGCTGCCCTGATTGAGGCAGGTCTTTCGATGCAGGAACCAGCCAGCTTTTACGAGGTGAATACGACCGGCTCATTTAATCTGCTTGAAGCGATGCGTCATCATGAGTGTCGGCAGATCGTTTTCTCATCAACTGCCGCCATATACGGTAACACCAATCTCGACATGCTTGACGAGACTTTACCGGCTCAGCCTGAAAATCCCTACGGCCGCTCAAAGGCGATGGTTGAAACAATGATCGCTGACTATTGCGCGTTATATGGTTTTCGTTCCATTGCTCTGCGTTATTTTAATGCCGCGGGTGCGGACCCTTCAAGGCGAACCGGTGAAAGACATGATCCGGAAACTCACCTCATTCCGCTTGCGCTATTGGCGGCGGCCGGGCGAAGAGACGGTTTAAAAATATTCGGCAATGACTATGACACGCCGGATGGAACCTGCATTCGCGACTACGTTCACGTTGATGACTTGGCAACGGCCCACGTCAAGGCACTTGAGCATATAACAGGCAAAACAAAACCATTTTTTGATTGCGTCAATATTGGGACGGGCAAAGGCTGTTCTGTACGTGAAATATTGATGCTTTGCAGAGAAGTTACGGGTATCGAGTTCCCGATATCTGACGCGGCACGCCGCCCGGGCGACCCCGTAAAACTGATTGCCAATCCGGCGAAAGCGAATTCACTATTAAACTGGAAGCCGAAATATACAGACCCACGTGAAACGATTGCTCATGCTTGGGCCTATTATTGTTCTAACCCTCGAAAGTCTGAATGAACACAAATTGGTAACCTGTTCATGTGATATACGATTTTAATATCTAGAACTTTTTTGTAATTGACGAGACGGAGCGGAAATCGGCTCCATGCATTATGGACCAGAGGGGATACTGGTTGAATGCGTTCTGTAATTGGGGGGAAATTACGTGCATAAGGTTTCTGTGATCGTTTCGACCTATAATTGGCCCGAAGCGCTTGAGATGGTCTTGCAGTCGTTAATCGACCAGAAAGACAGGAACTTCGAGGTGATCGTCGCAGATGACGGGTCCGGCCCGGAGACGGCAAATACCATTATCCGCATGCAGAAAAAATCACCCGTGCCGATCAAACATTTCTGGCAAGAAGATATGGGCTATCGCCTGTCACGTGTCCGCAATGGTGCAATCAAAATCGCAGAGGGCGATATTGTTGTTTTCACCGATGGTGACTGTTGTCTTCTTCCTGATTTTGTCTCAAACCACCGAAAAGTTGCCGAACCAGGCTGCTTCGTGACCGGCAAGCGCGTTTTTCTTAAACGTCGCTTCACTGAATTCGTTATGAAAAAGCGCTTTTCATTTCACAAATGGCCTCGCATCCTTTTGTTCATGCTGGGTCTGATGGGACAATGCAATCGCCCCTTCCAGTTTGCCCCTCTCCCGCAAAACAAGAAAAGCCTTTGGGCGCATCAGAAATGCTGGAAAAAGGCACAAGGGTGCAATATTGCCGCCTTTCGAAATGACATTCTGGCAATCGGCGGTTTTGACGAAGCCTATGAGGGACATGGTCTCGAAGATTCCGATTTCGTGCTGCGCATGATCCGATCTGGCGTGAAACGCAAAAGCGTCGAATACTGCTCACCCGTTCTGCATCTGTATCACGGACGCTCCATAGGGCAACGTCACGCCAACAAATCAAACAACGGTATGTATTTTAAAGAGCTAGAAGCAGACCCGAGCCGCTTCCAACCGAGACAGAGTGAACTTATTCCAATCGCCGCTTCAGCATAAAATAGTCCAGTTATCTGCGGGGCTTGGAACAACGCCAATTTCAAGATAAAAGGACCACCTGATTTTTGCATCCTCGATAGATTTCGAGTGTTTGTGCGTTGTGATAGCCCCGGCAACGGGGCACAGCCTTATCAAAAAGCGAAAGGGATTTTCCCCAAATGGATCTCAGCAAGATTGCCGTTGGCAAAGATGTTCCCTGGGACGTTAACGTCGTCATCGAAATCCCGCAGGGCGGACCGATCAAGTACGAAGTCGACAAAGACTCTGGTGCTGTCTTCGTTGACCGCTTCCTCCATACCTCGATGTATTATCCGGTAAATTACGGTTTCATCCCCAACACCCTTGGCCTGGATGGTGATCCGGTCGATGCCATGGTCATGTTCCGTGAACCGGTTGTTGCTGGCTCGGTCATTCGCGCCCGTCCGGTCGGTGTTCTGATGATGGAAGACGAGGCCGGGCAGGATGAGAAACTGATCTGCGTGCCGCACGACAAGATCGATCCGTACTATACCGATATCAAATCCCACGAAGATCTTCCGCAGATTCTGCGCGATCAGATCCAGCATTTCTTCGAGCGTTACAAAGACCTCGAAAAAGGCAAATGGGTAAAAGTCACCGGTTGGGGAGGCGCTGAGAAAGCCGCTAAACTGATCGAAGAAGGTGTAGCCCGTCTCGGCAAATAAGCCGATTTATGTGCGATGGCTTTCTAACGCCCCGCCCGGATTCCGGCGCGGGGCGTTGTCATTTTAACATGACGCCAAAAAACATACATAATCTCAATTCGCTCGGGACTATTGGACAAAGGATTTGTTCCGTGCAGGCGAAGCACGCCTGACGTAGGCATTAAGCCTTCCGCACCTTTCCAAAGATATTTTTGGTTACCTGCGAAACCTGACAGTCTGCATTCCCGTATCAACTTTGCGTGCAATCATTGTAGCTGATACGGCATTGCCACAAATTCACCTTTGTTGTTTCTCAACATCTTCAAGAAATTTTCTGCAAAACGCTTTGGCGACAGCACTTTAGACAACCGGAATTCAGAGTTTCAGACCAATGCATAGCAACCTGCAAACCAGTACGCCGTCCGATCCGGTCGAAATGATTGTCTCGACAGATGGATTGCTGCGCTTTGAGGACCGGGAATTTCGCTGTGCAATTGGCAAAAACGGCGTGGTCTCTGCCGATGCAAAGACCGAAGGTGACGGTAAAACGCCGGCTGGAACCTGGCGACTGCGTTATGTTATGTATCGGTCTGATCGCCGCGCAAGCCCCCATACAGACCTTCCAGTCACCACTATTTCCTTTTCTGATGGCTGGTGCGACGATCCTACCCATCCGGACTATAATCGCCCCGTGCGGCTTCCGTTTGATGCCAGCCATGAGAAACTGTTTCGCGACGATGGGCTTTACAACCTCATTGTCGTACTTGGTCACAACGATGATCCTACCGTCCCGGGAAAAGGGTCGGCGATTTTCATGCATATTGCCCGCCCGGATTATACCGGTACCGAAGGCTGCGTTGCACTTGGCGAAAAAGATCTCGAAACCGTTTTGTCCATGTGCACGACTGAAAACTATATTCGGATCGATATGTAAAATCATGGACTTGCCGTTGTGGCAATGACACCCTAGTTTCATGCTGCACGCCATTGACCGGGACGGATCATGATTGAAGACGATTATCTATACAAAAAGAACGGTATTTCCGGTTTCGGAGCACGCATCAGGCGTGTTTTCAGCTCCCGCAAGTTTTGGGTGGGCAGCCTTACCGTTATTGTGTTGGTCGCTGTCATCTATTATCCGGTCGGCATGGCACTGGTGCACAAGATCGACGACAATCCCGATTTCACTGGTAATTATCAGGGCGGCAGCCATTCGGTAAGCACCGCATCCGCACTGATAGATCGCGAAATCAATCAGAACCGCTGGACGGCGAACGATCCCTTCTTCCTGCCGAGTGCCGCACTGGACAATATGCCGAACTTCCAGACGGGTATTGTCTATGCCCTGTCACGCTTTGCAATCGAGTTGTCCGATCAGATTGGTCGTACGCGTGGCTCAAGCCAGGTTGACCCGGATCTGGATGATGCAGCAGGCCTTCTGAAATTCAGGGGTGACAAATGGGTCTTTGATCCCAGCGTGTCGCTTTTGCCCGGTGTAACCTCCGAACAGCAATACCGGCAGGCTATTGCAGCGCTTAACCGTTACAATCAGCGCCTGGCAGACGGTCAGGCCGTTTTTGAACGCCGTGCTGACAATCTGCAGGAAACGCTGAACCGTTTCGCCAATGATCTTGGATCAGCATCCGCACTGATTGATGACAAGGTCGAAGACCCATCCTTGTTTGATCGCACTGCTGATGATGTCTTTTATGCCACCAAGGGCCGTCTTTATGCCTATAGCCTGATCCTGCGTGACCTCGGCACCGATTTCGAACAGGTCATCAATGAACGTCAGGTAGCACCAGCCTGGGCGGAAATGATCGGCTCGTTGCAGGCAGCAGCGGCTCTTGATCCTCTGGTTGTGGTCAACGGTTCGGCCGATGGCATTATTTTCCCAAACCACTTGGCCGGGCTTGGTTTTTATCTGCTGCGCGCCCGTACCCAGATGCGCGAAATCAGCTCTATTCTGCAGCGATAAGACAGGTTCCCGGTACCGGGTGTCAGATCACGAATACCTGAGTTGCGCGCTCAGACTTGATCTTTTCCTGTTTTTGCCCCATTTAGGGCCTAACCAGATGAAATCGGGAACGCCGCGCGGGCAAGATTTGCCCCGGCCCCCAGAGTGAGAGGACAAGCCGACATGTTCATTCAAACCGAACCGACTCCGAACCCGGCAACACTGAAATTCCTGCCCGGCGAAGATGTTATGGGCCGTCAGGGCACCGCCAACTTCACGGCAACCGATACAGATGTAAAATCACCGCTTGCCCGCAAGCTGTTTGAAGTTGAAGGCATCACCGGGGTGTTTCTGGGCGGTGACTTCATCACCATCACCAAGGACGATGCCAAAGACTGGCAGACACTCAAACCGCAAATCCTTGGCGGTATCATGGAGCATTACACCTCCGGACAGCCGGTTCTTGATCAGAATTCCGGTGCTGCCACCGGTGCCAGCACCGCATCAGATGGAGATGATGAACTGGTCAGCCAGATCAAGGAACTGCTTGATACCCGTGTCCGGCCGGCCGTCGCACAGGATGGCGGCGATATCGTCTTCCACAAATTCGAAGACGGCGTTGTATTCCTTGAAATGCACGGCGCATGCTCCGGCTGCCCGAGCAGCACGGCGACCCTTAAAATGGGCATCGAAAACATGCTGCGTTATTACGTGCCGGAAGTTCAGGCCGTAGAACCGGTCATGGCTGACTGATTTCCCGATTCGCGAAATTTTTTCCGCCCGGCACGCACAAATTTCTGTGCCGGGCGTTGTCATTACGCGCGGAACGCAAACGTCGCAAAGGAAAAATTAACCTTTTCGATATTGCAGGTTGCGATCCGCACAACAGGCAGGCATAGATAACGGCTCGCATGAACCGGCAGTTTTACTGATCCTGGAGAAACAACATGAATAGCGCAAAAGAAGGCAGTTACCGTAAAATTGCGCTTGCTTCAGTGTTTGGAGCGGTAGGTTTACTGTA
>CERN01046872.1_pt1 | contig 41471 bp, 39 predicted proteins | sample 530761 | NCBI WGS metagenome assembly CERN01 (sample SAMEA2620947, study PRJEB7988) | marine metagenome | isolation source: saline water (ENVO:00002010), including | reverse complement strand
CCCGTATCGCCGGGCGGTGGTTTGTATTTCGGGGTATCTGGCGGTGGGGCTGATCGTGCCGTTGTGTCCCTATTTACGGGGCGTCATGCCTTCGTTTTCGCCTCTTTCGATTGCCAGCTTGTCGACGCGCGACATCATCGATGGCGCGTCTGACAATCCGGTTTCTTCGGCGCATTGATGGCGATCACGAAGCACGGCAAGGTCGAAATCGCGCGGGTCGATATTGAATATTTTTGGTTCAATGATGGTGGTTGCCGTGCGGATCATATGCAGTGTGGTTCCGGTTCGTTTGTAGGAAACGAAAGACAGCCCTTCGAGCATTTCTTCTTCGGTTTCAACATTGTACGAGCCCGCCGGGAAGCTGTGATCGAAGCCTTTCAGGTGGAAAGGGTGGTGGAAGGCGTATGTTTTCTGGATTGTTCTGATGGTCGTCATGGCATGAGGCTCCATTTGCGGTGGCCCCGGCAATGACCCTGTCCGATGGTGCGCGGGACATTCGGCGGGGAGGGCAAAATCATTTTACGAGCGCAGCGGATATCCTTCGTCCGGTTCTTTTTTTGGCAAGGGAACCGGTGTGCTGAACGGACAGCCTTCAAGCGGAAAGTCTGATTGTGCCGTGGATATGTGAAGTATCCTGTTCGAAGATGTTTTCATTTCATTTCACATGTTTCATTTTGTTTTGAATATTATTGTACGCTGATCCGATTATTTTATCGAATGTTCTATTTTTGTTTTTTAATGGATGAATAAACACAGATCAGTGCACGGGTTTCAAATTTGTATAATCATGAAAGAATGAATTTTTTCCGTTTGGATAGGTTCTTTATCTTGGCGGCCACTCGATTGAATGAGGGCATCATGTCGCTTACATTCCTGATACTGATGATTTTGGGATCGATATTTGTCGTGACCATGCCAATCTGGTCCTTTAGCCGCAGGTGGGGCTATTTTCCCTGTTCGATCATGCTTGTATTGATTGTTGTCATCATTGGTGTTTCATTCACAAATGATGTTCAGGTGTTTTTCTAATGTAATGGCGATATAAAATTTTGGCCTAAGCAAACACAGGTTAGTTCTGTGCTTTGGAATTTCGGTTAAAAGTCATCATGAATGCTGAATGTTCAGTTATTCAAATTCGGTTTTTTCAGGGCAATACTTGTCGCCCACAGTCGGACCCCCGATTCTCAAGACAAGTCCCCCTATTTTGCCCTCATGAAATCAAGACTTAAGGTCAATGGCTATGAAAGAACAACAGAGTTCAGGGCAGTCCGCTGCCGAGAAAATGAAGACTGTCAAGGCTGCCTGGGACAAGGCACCTTCCGGTCCGAAAAAAGAAGCGGCGTTGAAGCATTATCAGGCTGCCGAAACGGCCCAAAAGGCCAAAAACGATCCTGAATGTATCAAATCGCTCGACGCAGCGACCAAAGCTTTGAACTGAACTTTGATGTCCTACCCCTATTGACATCTTCCATCCCGGCGTTTCGTCGGGGTGGTTTTTTTCAAACAGGCCATGACGCAACAGCAGGATTTCACCTGAGTACACAGGAGGCTTCCATGAGTGTCCGCACGATCAGCAATGTTTACCGTTTCAGGCATCCGTTCAATTTGACAGGCCGTACACGAAATCTGCCAGCCGGTACATATTGTGTGGAGACATACGAAGAGCTGGCGGAGGGCGATAGTTTCGTCACCTATCAACCGGTCCTGTCGCTTTTGCATATCAATGGGACGCCGGCTTCTGATGCGGCGCGGCTTTCAATCCTGGTCAGTCTTGAAGAACTTGATCTTGCGTTGATGATGGACGAGATCGCGGAAGAAGAACTGGCCCTTCTTGATGCCGATATTTCCGAACAGGAATTGAACTTGCTGGGCGAAATACACCGTGCAAGCCGGGTTTCATCTGCCAGATCACCCTTTGCGATGGTTATTCGCTGACATTCCGATATCTGCGACCAAGGCATTTTGATCTGATCAACGGGCCGGGCGATATCGCCCGGTTTGCCCGGTTGATTTGGATTATCCATTTCATTTTGAAATTCAATAATATCACAAACAGGAGAGTGTAAATGTTTGGTTTCCAGGGTGACGAAACAGCCGAAGCTGTTGCCCGCAAAAAGGGTTACCTCAGGGATGCGCAGAAGCATTGGAAATTCCTGACGCATTATGATCTTTCGACGATCCGGACCAAGGGGCAGTTTTGCAATATGATCAAAGTCCGCGCCAGCCTGTCCGAAGAACAGGCGACAAAGGATGTCGATGCGTGGATGGCAGGCAAGGTTTTTTGATCGCACGGGGGCGATCAATGCTCGATATGGCCGGTATCAATGCCGGATGATGGGCTCGTCCTGATCAAGGTAGCCGACCTGAAAATCGGCAAGGGCGATCAGCTTTTCAAGATTTTTGAAATGCACGATCCCCTTTTGGAAGGTCATCAGATCCTGTTCGCGCAATTGGCGCAGTACACGATTGATATGGATCGCACTTAGGCCCAAGGCATCGGCCAGAAGGTATTGTGACAGCGGACAGGGGTAGCTGTTTGGGGTGCCGACCCCGATCAGATTCAATCTGGTCCCCAATTCCAGCAGGAAGTGGGCCGTGCGCACAATCGCGGACCGTCGGCCGATATTTACCAGATGTTCGACAACCATTGCCTCATCACGCGACGCCGCCCAGAGAATGGCACTTGCCAGACGGGGGGATTTCGCGAAGGTGGATATCATGTTCTGGGCTGATATTTCGGCGACTGTGATTTCGGTTATCGCTTCGAAGCTGTGATCCGAGGTGCGCAGCAACAGGCTGCGCAGGCCGAGGAAGTCGCCAGGAATTTGAAAATCGATGATCTGGCGCGTGCCATCGGGCAGCAGTTTGTAAGACGCGACCCAGCCATCAAGCAGGATAAAGGCATTGTGCGCCCGCTGTCCTTCGTGAACAATTTCGCGCCCGGCGGAAAGTGTGATCAATCTGTGTGGTAGCGAAGAAAATGTAGAAATTTCATTATCGGTCAGATCGATGAAAGATTTCAGCTTTTTAACAACAAATTTTGTAGACGAAATCATGTGTTCTTCTTTCCTGACAAAATAATAAAAATTATTATGCCAATATTTTCAAAATCCTGATCTGTGTTTACGCCAGTTGTGAAACATGATGATAAATCTTTTGGTCATATTTCGCAACATAGATGCGATAAATTCAAGATTATTTAAAGGATAAATAAAATGGATGATCAATACAGCGTTCAAGGTGCTGCTGCCCTTTCGATTTGTGAGTCTCTCTTGCTTTGTCTGGGAGATATGGGGCTGATGACGGACAAGGATGTTATCGGTATTCTTGAAGATGCGGCCAGCGCGCATGTCACCGGCGAACCCGGGGGGGAAGTGAACAATCATCATCAGGCCGTTCATGATCTGATCAAAGCAATCATCAAAGGTGGCAATTCGGTACGGCATCCCGCTTAGTCGGGCGTAACGGTTTTCGGCAAATGCTTTTCAGGCGGAATTATTCAATATCCCGACATGAAGGGGCGGAGATTCTGCATCGCGCAAAATCCCGCCCTTTTTCGTGATGTGTTTCGATGTCTGTGACATTGAAGGTCGTCAATGTTGTCAGATCTTATTTGTGCGCTTTATCGGAAGCTTTTGTTTCCGGGGTGCCTTTGGGGACCTCGATCTGGCCAAAAAGGGACTGGGTCATCGCGATAATGGTATTGGTCTGATCGGCGAATGCGGCATTGGTGTCTTTTAGCCAGGTTTGCTGCGCATCCATCAGGTCCGACCAATCCGTGCATTCCTGACACGTCTGGTAAAGCTGTACATTGGCCTTGATCCGGCCTGCGACAAATTCCCCAAGCTTTGCAGGAACGACCTGCATGCTATTGGCGATGGCTTCGGAATTGTTTTTAACCGTCGATGCAAGCGGTCCGTTAAAAACTTCGAGAAGGGGCGCGGGAATTGAGGTGGCCGTTTTGTCGGCTTCGACAGTTTTCTGTGTCATGCGCGTGTGCCTTAAACAAGGCTCGACGGAACTTCCGCCAAGCTATCGAAAGGTTTAGCACATGGGGTATCCGGGTTGGCTAACACGGGTTAGTTTTGCCGGGTTTCTTTTGGCAAAAACAAAGGCGCAAGGCTGGTTTCAGGCATCCTTGCGCCGATGTGAAATGCTATTTGGCGGGTGTTATGGTACCACACGCCGCAGGCGTCGGGCTTCGGCCTTTTCAGTGTCTATCAGGCCGCGATAGGCATGCCAGCTTGAATAGCCCAGAAGCGGCATCATGACCGCAAGACCCAGCAGGAAGACCACCATGCCACACGCCGCCATGACCGCAATCATGGCTGCCCACCCGGTCAGGACCCGCCAGTTTTTGCGAAACGCCGCAACACTTATGATCAGGGCGGTAATCACATCGATATCACGATCCACCAGAAGCGGGATCGAGACGACCGTAATGGCAAACACCATCATCGCCAGCACACCGCCAAGGATGGTGCCGGTAATCAGGAAGGTGATGGCATCGCGTGAGAAGAAGGTTTCCCATACCAGCACATCAAGTGACGGGACCGAGCCATTGTAGAACAGCGCAAATAACAGCATGGCAATGCGCGTCCAGGCCAGAAAGAACAGCATCAGGACGACGCCAATCGCGCCAAGCTGACCGGGATTGCGCCGGAAACCGTTCAGGCTGTGCCACAGGGTGACATTTTCACCCATTTCAAGGCGGCGGCTGGTTTCATAAAGGCCAACGGCAATCACCGGTGCCAGAAGCATGAAACCGGCACCCAGCGGCAGGGTCAGATAGGGCTGACCCGATTGGAACAGGCTTAGTAAAATAAGATAACCGGCAATGACGCAAAGCCCGCCATAGGCAAGGCCGATGGCCGGGGTACGTTTGAAATCGCGCCAGCCTGCTTCAAGCCATTTGCCGGACTGGTCACTTGTGACATCGCGGATGGCAATGCCTTGCGGAAGCCCGCCGATGGAACCTGTTGGTTGTTCGATTGTGGTTTCGGACATCTGCATCCTCCCTGCACCCTGTTGATCAGAATTGATCAAGGTGGCTGATACACAGGCTCAACGCCCTGATGGTGTGTTCTTTTTTGTTTATAGTATCACTTCGCAAAACAATTGCCAGTATCGGCTGTGTTCAATAGCACAGGTTTTTCATATGAGGGTGCGGGGGCGGTTTTCCATAGGGGATGCTTGATTACCGCTGGTCTTGCGCACAAATTCATAGGTGAACCGGTAAAAGGGAAATGCGCGTACCGAAAACGTGCGGAAATGGTATCATCAACCAACTTATTGCCATTTTCTGTTGCGACGAGCGGTACGAGCCATATGCTACTGAGATAAATACAACATCGCACCGCGCAAACATGTCTGTTTCAGCGGTGCCGAGCAAAAAGCGGAGCCGGACTGTTGAAAAAGATCCTTGCCGTGATTGGCGCCATTCTGGTTGTGATCATCGCTGCCCTGTTGGTCATTCCTTCCCTGATTGACTGGAACGGTTACAAGCCACAGATCACCCAGGCAGTGCGTGAAGCAACCGGTCGCGATCTTGAAATTCGCGGCGATCTTTCGATGTCCGTTCTGCCGTTTCCGGCATTGTCGGTCGAGCAGGTGACGCTTGGCAATCTGCCCGGTGCGCAGGACCCCGACATGGTGTCGGTCAAGGAAGTCCGGGTTTCTGTCGCCCTGATGCCGCTTCTGACCGGCAATGTGCAGGTGACCGAGATCAGCCTGATTGATCCGGTGATTTCCATCGAGACGTTTGAAGACGGCAGCAACAATCTGGTGTTTGATCCGGCACAGGCCGCGCCAAGCGGGCCGGATGCCGGAACGATTGCCACACCGCCAAGCACGGGCACCACGTCGGAAGGCGAACAGGCGGCACCTGATGCCCAATCGGGCGGAAGCGACGCCGGATCATCCGATTTTGCCAGCACGATCCAGATTGACCGTCTGGAAATCGAAAATGCGACAATCCTTTATCACACACCGGGCAGCACGGAGCGGATTGAGGGGCTGACCCTTGGCGTTTCGGCCGACAGCCTGAATGGTCCGGCAAAGGGCGAGGGATATGTTTTCTATCGCGGGATTCCGCTGACGTTTAATTTCAATGTCGGCGAAATCAGCCAGACCGGCCCGTTCCCGGTCGGCATGCAGATTGGCATCGACAAGGTCGATGGCGGTATCAATTTAAGCGGTCAGGTTGATCTTTCGGCGGAATATCCGGGCTTTAACGGCCAGATTGACGGCAAGTTTGATGATCTGCGCGAAGCGGCCCTTCGGATTGCAGGCGAAGGTGCCGATATTCCCGATATCGCCGCCAAGCCGTTCAATCTGGGCGGGCAGGTTGCCGCCAATGCCAAATCTGTCACGGTTAATGACCTATCGATCCGGTTTGGTGAAACCCGTGGATCGGGGGCAATTGCGATTGATCAGGACCCGAAAATGCGGGCCGATGTGGCGCTGCGTTTCAATCAGCTTGATCTTGATTCAATCCTTGTGCTGACGCATATGGGCGATGGTGACGCCCCGGACACAGGCGCGGGCAGCACGGGCGACAGCGGCATGGCGACCCCGGAAAATGGATCGGCGGGCGATGCGGGTGGGCAATCCATCCCGTCGCAGGGCGACAAGACATCGGGTGCGGCCAATGGTCCGATGATCCCGGCTGATCTGACGGCATCGATTGATTTCGAAGTTGAAACCCTGATCTATAACCAGACGCCGGTGCATAATGCGCGGATCAATGCCGCGATTGCCAACAGCAAGATCACATTGAACGAAGTTTCCGCCGGTTTGCCGGGGGGGACGGATTTCTCGGTGTTTGGCAGCATTTCGGGCGAAGGTCCGAAGCCGAGTGCGGCCCTTTCCTATGAGATGGCATCGGAAAATATTCGGGCGGTGGCGCGCTGGCTTGGGGTCGATGTTGATGGCATCCGGGCGGACCGGTTGCGTCGTTTCTCGTTGACCGGTGGGGTCAAAGGGACACCTGACAAGCTTGATATTTCCGATCTGGATATGCGGATTGATGATACGGCCATTCGCGGTGCCATCGTCGCCAATCTGAGCGGCGAGGGGCTTCCGGCACTTGGTATTGGTCTTAAGCTTGATCGTATCAATCTGGATCAGTATGTTTCGGCAGCACCAGCCGCCGGAAATGGCGATGCGGCAAGCCCAGCGGGCAATGATTCCGCAACAACGGATTCCGGCACGGTAGCCAACGGTTCGGATGCCGCCCCGTCGTCGGGACCCGCGGCGGGCGGTGATGCCATGGTCAGGATGATCAAGGATGCGCTGGCGCCGCTTGATGGTGTTGCGGCCAATTATCGGCTGGCGGCTGATGAAATCATTTCATCGGGCGTGTCGATCAAGGGCATTTCGATTGATGGCAGCCTGAGCGGTTCGCAGATCACGCTGAACAATTTTGCGGTGGCCGATGCGGCCGGGCTTTCGGCCAGTGCCAGCGGTGTGTTCCGTGGCGATGTGGCTGTTCCGGCATTCGAGGGGATCAAGCTTAAAGTCACGGCCAAAACGCTGGCACCGTTGGCGAAGCTGACGGGTATGACGCTTCCGGCACCGGCCAGCGAATATAAAAGCATTCAGGCCAATATCGGGCTGAATGGCCCGGTGACCGGCCCGAACCTTGATATTGATGTATCCAACCCGTTGATGCAGGTGGCATTGAACGGGGTGCTGAGCGACCTGTTTGGGGCGACACCGGGCATTGATGGCAAACTTGCGATGCAGGCATCAAGCCTGAACCGTGTGTTGCCGTTGCTGGCACCGACCTATGAGCCATCGGGCAATCTGGGGCGTCTGGTTCTGGACAGCACGGTCAAGGGCAATGCCAAGAATATCGCGCTTGATATCGCGAAGTTCGGTATCGGTCCGTTTGAAACCAGGGGTGACGTTGATTTCGACGCCACCGGGGCGCAGCCGAAACTGGCCGTGGCCCTTTCGGGCGGGGTATTGAATGTTGATCCGTTCGTGCCCGCGGCAAAACGGGCCGGACTGATGCCCGAAGGCGGTAGCGGTGCGCGCCGGGCGGCTTTCAATATGCCGACCACGATGAAGGTTACGACTGTTGATGCCCGTGACGGCACGCCGTGGGATGATACGGTGATTGATGTATCGGCCCTGCGGTCGATTGATGCCGATATCACGGTCGCATTTGATCAGCTTGATTTCGATACCTACAGCCTTGTGAAGCCGGATTTGAAGGCGACACTCGTGACCGGGCTTCTGACCATTCAGAAATTCACCGGCCTTCTGGGCGATGGGAATTTGTCGATTGATGGCACGTTTGATGCGCGCAATTCCGATACGCCGAAACTGGCGCTTAAAGGTAATCTTGACGGGGCGGATATCGAAAAGCTGACCCCGATCCGGGTTGCCAATGACACGGTGATCGGCGGGGCGGCGACGAAGTTTGATGTCACCGCATCGGGCAATACATCGCGCAAGCTGATCAGTGCGTTGAATGGTACGGCGAACCTTGTTCTGAATAATGTCCGGTTCAGCAATGCCGATAAACGGTCTGCTGATCCGAAGCTGAACATTCAGGCATTGTTGCAGCAGGGCCCGCAGGCGATGGTGGTTGAAGGGGTCGGTAACAACGATCTGGTTCAGACCCTTGAGGCCGACATTGCCATCACCAACGGGATTGCCAAAACCACCCGTGTCGAAGCGACATCGCGTGTGGGGACGGCGGATGCCGATGCGACCCTTGATCTGCCGAAATGGCAGATGGATACGCAGGCCGATTTCGATTTTTCCGAGAAAATCGAAGAATTACCGCCATTTAGCGTTTACGCCAAGGGCAATATCAGCAACCCGGCGATTACCGGGCGCATGGACAAGGTCGCGATCAAGGTTCTGGATAATATCCTTGATAAGGCACTGGGCGGGAGTGGTTCATCCGATAGCGGATCGGGAAGTTCGGGCAAGGATGCGGCCAAGGATGTTCTGAAAGGGCTTCTGAACCAGTTCGGTCGATAACTTTTCACAACTGTTCCAAACGTAAAACGGCCCTGCAGTGCGGGGCCGTTTTGCTATTGGCGGGATGCGGTCGGGACATGGCTGTCATAAAAAGGCAAAAAAACCTTAACAAACCGGGTTTGCTTCGACATGATCCGCGCGTCGATTCCCTTTTTAAGTAACGGTTGATCATGGTCGCAAAGAAAACCGCTCTGGATAAGGATCTCAAATGGCAGCGCCGCATGGATGCGGGTGCCGGAGAGACAGCCTCCCTGAGTGCGAAGCTCGGACTTGCGCTTGTCTTTCTTTTGGCGTGCAGCGCCTTTGTCGCCTTTCATATGGGCGGCCTGCCGCAAAGCGGATTCCTGATCGCCGCTGCGGTGATCGGCGGTTACATGGCACTGAATATCGGCGCCAATGACGTGGCCAACAATGTTGGTCCGGCGGTTGGTTCAAAGGCGCTGACCATGGTTGGCGCCCTTTTGATTGCAGCCGTGTTTGAAGCAGCCGGGGCGATTATCGCCGGTGGCGATGTTGTTGGCACGATCAAGAACGGTATTATCGACCCGACCCAGATGCCCGATGCACAGACCTTTGTCTGGGCGATGATGGCGGCCCTTCTGGCAGCCGCCCTTTGGCTTAACCTTGCCACATGGCTGGGCGCGCCGGTATCGACCACCCATTCCATCGTTGGCGGTGTGATGGGGGCGGGTATGGCAGCCGTCGGCATTGGCGCGGTCAATTGGCCGACTATGGGCACGATTGCCGCAAGCTGGGTGATTTCGCCGGTTCTGGGTGGCGTGATCGCAGCCGCGTTCCTTGCCTTTATCAAGTTCAAGATTCTGTATACCGAAAATTGCGTCGAAGCGGCCCGCAAATGGGTGCCGATTTTGGTCGGTGTGATGGTATCGGCCTTCACCATGTATCTGATGATGAAGGGGATCAAAAAGATCTGGGCTGCTGATACGTGGCAGGTCATTGTTATCGGTATCGCAGCCTTTTTCGTCACCCTGTTGCCGACCCGCAAGGCCGTGCTGCATGCGTCGCGTAACATGATCGGACGACGCAAGGAAATCGCATCGCTGTTTCGCATTCCGCTGGTCGTGTCCGCAGCCCTTCTGTCATTCGCGCATGGGTCAAATGATGTTGCGAATGCCATTGGACCGTTGGCCGCCATCGTTTCGGGTGTTGATAGCGGCGAGATCGTGACATCGGCCCCGATCCCGATCTGGGTGATGGTGATTGGCGCGATTGGTATTTCTGCAGGTCTGATCCTGTTCGGGCCGAAACTGATCAAGACGGTCGGATCGAAAATCACCAAGCTTGATCCGATCCGGGCCTATACCGTGGCGCTGTCGGCGGCATTGACGGTGATTGTGGCATCCGCGCTGGGGCTTCCGGTCAGTTCGACCCATATTGCGGTTGGTGCGGTGTTTGGGGTCGGGTTCCTGCGTGAAACGCTAAGCCATCGTCGCCGGATGGATAGTGCGCCGATGCTGGTCGGTGCGGAACAGGAAAGTGACGAACAGAAACAGCATATCGAAGCCCTGCGTCAGCTTGACCCGGCACAGGCCGAAAAGGCCGAGAAGAAACTGCGCAAGCGGTTGCTGGTGCGCCGCCGTTATGCGGTGACGATTGCGACCGCGTGGGTGATCACGGTTCCGGCCGGGGCGTTCCTTGGCGCGTTGCTGTTTTTCACCATTCGCGGGATCATGCTTTAATTCCGTCGGAATTAGGCGCAGAATTGACGTTTCGCGGCACGGTGCTCCTCCTTTTCCCCGGAGCAGCTTGTGGCGATCTGCAGCGGCGGTCAGGCTTTGTCTGACCGCCGTTTTTCCTTGACGCCTGGGGTCTCCAAGCGTAATTACCCCAACCATAATTTGAATCAAACCCGTGCCGAATCGTCGCCCAATCAAAGTGGGCCGCGAGATTTCCTATGCGTGCGTTCTGCTTTTGGTCAGGATTTTGGTTAAGGAAAAACGATGAAAGCCATCATTATTGGCGTTCTGGCAATGGCCGTGACGGTTGTTGCATCGAACATTCTGGTTGAATATCCGCTGCCGGGCGTTTTGGCCGACTGGCTGACTTATGGGGCGTTTACCTATCCGGTGGCGTTTCTGGTGACTGACCTGACCAACCGCGCACGCGGGGCAGCGGCGGCACGCCTTGTCGTGCTGGCCGGGTTTGCGATTGCGGTTGTTCTGTCGTTGATCGTTGCCGATACGCGTATTGCGATTGCATCGGGCACGGCGTTTCTGATTGCGCAGATGCTTGACGTGACGGTGTTTGACAGGCTGCGCCGGGCGACCTGGTGGAAGGCTCCGCTGATTTCATCGGGGATCGGGTCGGCGGTGGATACGGCCTTGTTCTTTTCCATCGCGTTTGTCGGTACCGGGCTTCCGTGGCAGACATGGGCGATGGGCGATTTCAGCGCCAAGATCATCATGGCGCTGACCTGTCTGGCACCGTTCCGTTTGCTGATGGCAATCATTACCCCGCGCCTGAATATCGAACCGGCAAAAGGGTGATGCAGGGCTGATATTCCGGCGGGCGTCTTGTGATTTTGCAAAGGGGGGCGGTATAAGGCGCCCCTCTGATTTTTTCTGATAATTGCAGGTTTTGTATTTCCGATGAAAGTCGATCTGTTCGATTTCGATCTGCCGCGTGAGTGCATTGCCGAACATCCGGCCAACCCGCGTGACAGTGCCCGCATGCTTGATCTGACGGGCGGGGAAACGCATGACCGCATCGTTCGTGAATTGCCCGAAATCCTGCGGCCCGGTGATCTTCTGATTTCCAATGATACCCGCGTGATCCCAGCACGCCTGTTTGGCAAGCGCGGGGAGGCGGGCATTGAAGTGACCCTGCACAAGCAGGAAGGTCTTGCACAATGGCGCGCCTTTGCCAAACCGGCCAAGAAGCTGCGCGTTGGGGAAACCTTCAGGGTCGCCGATGATTTCGAAGCCGAGGTCATGGAAAAGAAAGACGGCGGCGAGGTGTTGCTGCGGTTTAACGTTGCCGGGGCTGATCTGATTGCCGCCCTTGAAAAATATGGCGTGATGCCGTTGCCGCCCTATATCCGGCGGGAAAAGGGTGGGGATAATCAGGACAGATCGGATTATCAGACGATTTTCGCCCAGCATGACGGCGCGGTGGCAGCCCCGACGGCGGGTTTGCATTTTACCCCGGAACTGCTGGCAGCGATTGATGCGCGCGGTATCGAGCGCCGCACGATCACGCTTCATGTCGGGGCGGGCACGTTTTTGCCGGTCAAGGTGGATGATACCGAAGACCACAAAATGCATGCCGAATGGGGCAGCATATCGCCGGAAATCGCCAGCCTGATCAATGAAACGCGCGCCAAGGGCGGGCGGGTTGTTGCGGTCGGGACGACGTCGCTTCGGTTGCTTGAAAGTGCGGCGCGCGAAGACGGGGTGGTTGAACCGTTCGAGAACGAGACCGACATCTTTATCACGCCGGGATACAGGTTCCGGGCGGTCGATATGCTGCTGACCAATTTCCATCTGCCGCGATCAACACTTTTCATGCTGGTATCGGCCTTTGCCGGGTTTGAGCGCATGAAGGCGGCCTATGGTCACGCGATTGAAAACAGATACCGTTTCTATTCCTATGGCGATTGCAGCCTGCTTGAATGCGCCAGCAAGATTGAAAAAAGCTGATGACTGAATTCCGTTATGAACTTCTGGCGACCGACGGCAAGGCCCGTCTCGGCCGCATTCATACCGCCCACGGCGTGATCGATACCCCGGCCTTCATGCCGGTTGGAACGGCTGCCACGGTCAAGGGCATGTTGCCGGAAAATGTCGCCGATACGGGTGCGCAAATTCTTTTGGGCAATACATATCACCTGATGCTGCGCCCCGGTGCGGAACGCATTGCACGCCTTGGCGGTTTGCACAAATTCATGAATTGGGACAAGCCGATCCTGACCGATAGCGGCGGGTATCAGGTGATGTCGCTGTCCAAGCTGCGCAAGATTACCGAAGATGGTGTTACGTTCAAAAGCCATATCGACGGGCGCAAATTTGCCCTGTCGCCGGAACGGTCGATGGAAATCCAGCATTTGCTGGGATCGACCATCACCATGGCGTTTGACGAATGCACCCCGTTCCCGGCGACCGAACAGCAGGCCGCGGATTCCATGCGCATGTCGATGCGCTGGGCCAAGCGGTCCAAGGATGCGTTTGTCGAGCGCGAAGGCTATGCGCTTTATGGCATTCAGCAGGGCAGTGTTTTTGAAAATCTGCGGCGCGAAAGTTCGGAAAAGCTTGCCGAACTTGACCTTCCGGGGCATTCGGTCGGTGGTCTTGCGGTTGGCGAGGGCCAGCAGATCATGTTTGATACGCTTGATTTCTGTGTCGATATGCTGCCCGCGAACAAGCCGCGTTACCTGATGGGGGTTGGCAAGCCATCGGACCTTGTGGGTGCGGTGATGCGCGGGATTGACCAGTTTGATTGCGTTTTGCCGACCCGGTCGGGCCGCAATGCGCAGGCCTTTACCCATCGGGGGACGCTGAACCTTAAAAACGGGCGTCATCGCGATGATGACCGTCCGCTTGACGATCAGTGCAATTGCCCGGCCTGTACGAAATATTCGCGTGCCTATCTGCATCACCTGATCAAGGCGGGCGAGATTTTGGGGGCGGTTCTGCTGACCTGGCATAACCTTGCCTATTATCAGGATCTGATGCGTGGCATGCGCGACGCCATTGCTGCGGGCCGCATGGAACAGTTCGCCCGTGATTTTTATGCAGGCCAGGAAGGCGGGGATATTGATCCCGTGCCGATCATCGAGGATTAATCACATGGCTGATCAAACCATTTACGACAACCTGACCATGCTGGGCGGCACCACCGAACAGCCCGCCAGCCCGGATGAAGCGGTTCTTGAACGGGTGCAGAACCCGCAGGCCGGAACCGATTATTGCGTGCGGTTTGTCGCACCGGAATTCACATCGCTTTGCCCGATCACCGGTCAGCCGGATTTCGCCCATCTGGTGATTGACTATGTGCCGGGGGATTGGCTGGTGGAAAGCAAGTCGCTGAAGCTGTTTCTGACGTCGTTTCGCAATCATGGTTCCTTCCACGAGGATTGCACGGTCAAGGTCGGCAAACGGATTGCCGATATGATTGATCCGAAATGGCTGCGCATTGGTGGCTACTGGTATCCGCGCGGCGGCATTCCGATTGACGTGTTTTACCAGACCGGCCCGGCCCCCGAAGGGGTGTGGATCCCCGATCAGGGCGTTGCCCCCTATCGCGGGCGTGGCTAGTAGCTGGGCTCACCGGAATTGATACAAAATCAAGGGCTGCTGTCGGGAAACCGGCGGCAGCCTTTTGTTTTGGGGTATTACCGGTATGTATAGTTATTAACAATGCGAATTATTCTCATTGTTTTGGGTTTTGGTTCTTGCTAATAGACGGGCGGGCAGGGGAACCTGTATCATTTGGCAACGGCATGTTTGGGCAAGGCCATGGCGCGCAACAGCGCATCGGTTCTGATCGCAAGCTTTCAGGAAAATTACGAACAGCTTTTCCGGTTTCTGACCCGAAAGCTGGGCGGGGACCATGAACGCGCAGCCGATGTGGTGCAGGATACCTATGTGCGGCTTGCCGATGCCCACGATCAGGGGGACGTGATCGACAACCCGCGCGCCTATATCTATCGGGTGGCCGGGAACCTTGCGATTGACGGGATCAGGCGTGAAAAACGCATTACCGCCCATCACGATATGGACGAGGATACCGACGCGATCCACGATCCCAAACCCGGCCCGGAAAACATCGTGCTCGATCGCGAACAGATTTTACTGCTTGATAAGGCGCTGGAAAAGCTGCCAGAAAAGCCACGTATGGCGTTGCTGATGTTTCGGGTCGACGGGTTGTCACACAGTGAAATTGCCGCGCGTCTTGGCGTATCAAACAGCATGGTCGCGAAATATATCGTGCGCGCCCTGCAACATTGCCGTGACGAGCTTCTGCGCGAGGGCGAAAAATAATGGCAAAAATCATTGTAGATTTGCCCATGCCCAAACGTCTTAACAATATGGGCCATGCATTGGTGGCCGTGCGGGACCATTTTCGGGGTATCGGGTTTTGAAGACCGGGTTATCGGATCAGCAACCAGCCAGCAGGCCATTGACCGCCGATCTTGGTGATCAGGCGATTGAATGGCTGGTGATGCTGCAATCAGGCGATGCCACGGCGCGCGATCATGCGGCCTTTGCCGACTGGTGCGCGCAAAGCCCCGATCACGCCCGTGCCGCCGCCGAGGCCCGAAGCCTTTTTGCCGCCGTCGGTCAAACCGAAGCCGCGCAGCAATGGCAGGAAAATCCCGATATCCGGCGCGAGATCGGCAGTTTCCAGTCACCCGCGCCGGGGGCCGCAGCGCCTCGCAGACAACCTAGGCTGCAACCGGCACGAAGCCGGGCAGTTTGGCTCCGGCCCGGACGCCTTGCCATTGCCGGGGCAATGGTTTGCGCCTTGATGCTGGCGATCTTTGGCGGGTTGGAAGCAACCGGGCCGATTGCGCGCTGGACATCGGATTACAGTACGGCCATCGGACAGCAGCGGGCGGTGACGCTTGCCGATGGATCGGTTGCACACATGAATACCGCATCGGCCTTTTCCGTTGATTTTTCCGGCCCACGTCGCGAAATCCGCCTTCAAGCGGGCGAAGTGATTTTTGACGTGGCGAAGGATGCCGATCATCCGTTTATTGTTTCCGCCAATGGCGGGGCGGCGCGCGCGGTTGGTACGGTTTACGGGGTGCGGCTTGAGGACGGTGGGGCGAATGTCACCGTGCGCGAAGGCATTGTGGAAGTGACCCGTGGCGACAGTGAGCCGTTGCGAATCACGGTCGGGCAGCAGGCGCATTATGACACCGATGATGGGCTGAAAAAGATCACGGATGCCGATCTTGCCGCCTATGGCAGCTGGCAGCGCGGCAAGCTGATTTTCAATCAGCGGACGCTTTCGGATGTGATGGCGGAACTGCAACGTTATCAGCCGGGCAGGATCGTTGTGGCGCGGGATGCGCTGCGGGGGCTTAAGGTTACGGGTGTGTTTGAAACCGCCGATCTTGATGCGGTTTTCGCCTCTATCGAACAAACCACATCGGCGCGCGTCACCCGGTTGCCTTTGCTGACAATCATTTACTAATCCTTCTGGCGAAGGTCGCGGTTTTTCGCGCTTTCTTCTCATCCCGAAAATTTTTTGAATTTTTTACTGCAAATCACGTTAGCCGGTTTCGTCTCAGAAATAACAGCGAATGATTTCGGTTCTTAATTTCATTCGCATTGGGGTTTCTGACGAAAAGGCTTATGGAATGAATACAAACGTTTGTGTGGCCCGGCGGATGATGCTGATGGGCTGGAAACGCCGTCTTGCGGTAACCACGGTGATTTCCGGATTTGTTGCCATCGCACCGTTTCATGCGATGGCCGCCGATATTGCCGCGTCGCGCGACAATGCCGAAATCGCACAGGCGAGCGTGATTGATTTCAACATCCCGGCACAGGACCTTGACCGGGCCCTGACCAGCCTTGCCGATCAGGCCGGTGTGCGTCTGTTCTTTCCGTCCGGCGGAATTTCCGGGGTTCAGGCATCCGCCATTCAGGGGGAAATGACGGTTGATCAGGCGCTGGGCCAGCTTCTGAGCGGGACGGGTTATACGTGGCGCTTTACCGAGGATAACACGGTCACGATTGAACAGATCGCCGCCAGTGGTGAAACGGTGCTTGATCCGGTGCGGGTCGAAGCCAATGCGGTCACCGAAACCGCCGATGGCCCGGTGGACGGCTATGTCGCGACCCGGTCGCGTGCGGCAACCAAAACCGGCACACCGATCCTTGAAACAGCGCAAAGCATTAGCGTGGTGACCAAGGAGCAGATGGAAGATCAGGGATCGCAAACGGTGATGCAGGCGATGCGCTATACCCCCGGTGCCTTTACCGGTCAGGTCGGTGCGTCAAACCGGTACGATTACATTATCCTGCGCGGTCTGGTGGATCGCAGCATCGACAATATCTATCTCGATGGCCTGAAAACCATGAGCGATGATTCGACCTATAGCTCGATGCAGATCGATCCCTATTTCGTCGAACGTGCCGATGTGGTCAAAGGACCGGCATCGGTGCTTTATGGTCGCAGTTCGCCCGGTGGTCTTGTGGCACTATCAAGCAAGAAACCGCAATTCGAACAGCAGGGCGAGGTCGAGCTTTCCTATGGCAATCGCAATCAGCGCGGGGTCGGTTTTGATTTCACCGGTCCGCTGGACGAGGCGGGCAAGCTTGCCTATCGCGTTGTCGGCAAGGCAGATGCATCCGACACCCAATTCGAAGGTACCGAAGAAGAACGTTATGCCATTGCCCCGTCGCTGACCGCCAATATCAGCGATGATACACGCCTGACACTGTCGGGTTATTTCCAGAAAGACCCGGAAGGCGGCACCCATAATGGCCTGCCGTCCGAAGGCACCTTGTTCGCGCGCAATGGCCAGCATATTTCGAACACTTTCTTTGACGGTGATCCGGCACTTGAAAGCTTCGAGCGCACCCAGAACATGGTCGGTTACGAGTTTGAACATGATTTCGACGATACCTGGACTGTGCGCCAGAATTTCCGTTTTCTTGATGCCGATGTGCATCTTGACCAGATTTACCAGACGGGCTGGAGCGGTACCTCAAATGAGTTGACGCGAACCTATGGTGGCGGGGATGAAAGCCTTCGCGCCTTTACGGTGGATAACCAGGCCGAAGCCAATTTTGCCACCGGTGGCGTTGATCATACGGTTGTGATGGGCTTTGATTATCAGGACCGCAAAAGCGAAAACAAATGGCTGTTTACCGGGGCATCGAACATTGATGCCTTCAATCCGGTCTATGGCAGCCCCGGGGTTGCGTTGGGAACAATCACCAACAGCAACAGCCGGTCCCTTGAACAGGCGGGACTTTATGCCGAGGATCAGCTGGCATATGAAAACTGGCGTTTCTCGCTGGGGCTTCGGCAGGATTGGCTGGAAACCAGCAACCTGAACCGTTTGACCAATGTTGAACAGGGCGAAGACCGCAGCAAGCTGACCAAACGTGCCGGGGTTCTTTATCTGTTTGATAACGGCATCGCGCCCTATTTCAATTATTCGGAATCCTTCAATCCCAGCCTGTCGAGTGATGCATCGGGCAAGCCGCTGGAACCGACCGAAGGTACGCAATATGAAGTCGGCGTAAAGTTCCAGCCCGAAGGCAGCAGAACGATGCTGAGTGCGGCGGCATTCCATATCGAACAGGAAAACGTTGCGGTTTATAACAACCTGACGACGGCATGGGAGCCGGTTGGAACGATTGAATCCCGGGGCATCGAGCTTGAGGCGCGCACCGAACTGACCGACAATCTTAGCGTGCTGGCCGGTTACACTTATACCGATGCGTCCTTTGATGCGCCGGGGGCGGTCAAGGATGGCAATCGTCCGCAGCAGGTACCCGAACATATGGTGTCGCTTTGGGGGCATTACCGCTTTGACGAGGGCGCACTTGACGGGCTCGGCATCGGGGCGGGGATCCGCTATGTCGGTGAAACGGCTGCGAATGAGGCCAACACCCTTATGGTTCCGGACTACACGCTGGTTGATGTCGTGCTGAACTATGATCTGGCGCAGGTTGGCATGAACAATGCCGATTTCCGGCTGAATGTGAATAACCTGATGGACGAGGAATATGTCGCGTCCTGTCTGATCACGCAGTGGTCGGATAACTGTTATTATGGCGAGGAACGCACAATTCTGGCGACGCTGCGATATCGCTTCTGATTTCGCCCGGCGTCGACTTAAAGGCCGCAGCCATGTGCTGCGGCCTTTTGCGTTTCGGCGACAAACCTATATAAGGCAGCACAGAGAGAGAAAACGACCCAGATGTTTTGCCATGACGGTTGCCGCTGCGATAACCCTTGAAAGCCTTCAGGCCAAAGCCCGTGAAATCGGCTTTGATGTGTGTGGTGTGGCGCGCCCGCAGATTGACGAACGCAATCAGGCGCGGCTCGATGAATTTGTCGCCGCTGCCGAATATGGCACCATGGACTGGATGAATGACCCGGAACGGCTGCCGCGCCGTCGCGATCCGAAAATGCTGTGGCCGGAAGTCAAATCCGTCATTGTTCTGGGTTCCAACTATGGGCCTGCGGAAAATCCGCTAACCCTTCTGGACCATCCCGACCGGGCGATGATTTCGGTCTATGCCAGAAACCGCGACTATCACGATCTGATCAAAAAACGCCTCAAGCAGCTTGCGCGCTGGATGATGGAACAGGCACAGAAAGCGGGTGCTGATGGCGAACAGGTCAAGGTGTTTGTCGATACCGCTCCGGTGCTGGAAAAGCCGTTGGGGCAGGCCGCCGGGATTGGTTGGCAGGGGAAGCATACCAATCTTGTGTCGCGCGAATACGGCAGCTGGCTGTTTCTGGGCGAGGTTTTCACGACGCTTGAATTTGATCTGGCGGAGCCGGAAATCGATCATTGCGGGTCGTGCGCCAAATGCCTTTCGGCCTGTCCGACCGATGCGTTTCCGGGCCCCTACAAGCTTGATGCGCGCAAATGCATTTCGTATCTGACGATCGAGCATGATGGCTTGATCCCGCCCCAGTTTCGCCGTGCCATGGGCAACCGTATTTATGGCTGTGACGATTGTCTGGCGGTGTGCCCGTGGAACAAGTTTGCCAGCCGGACGCAGGAAATGGCCTTTATCCCGCGCGCCGAACTGACCGCGCCAAGGCTTGCCGATTTCCTTGATCTGGATGACGAGACATTCCGCAATTTCTTTACCGGATCGCCGATCAAGCGGATCGGGCGGGCGAAGTTTTTGCGCAATGTCCTGACGGCGGTGGGCAATAGCGGGGCGGTCAATCTTGTGCCGCGTGTCGAAAGCCTTTTGACCGACGAAAGCCCGCTTGTGCGCGGATCGGCGGTCTGGGCGCTGTCGCAATTGATGGATGGCAAGGCGTTTGACGCCCTGCGATCCCGTCATGAACGCATGGAAAGCGATCCGGTGGTGCTGGCGGAATGGGCGCGCCCCGCGCCGTGATCCTAGTCGAACGGCACTGTTTCATAATGATAGCGCACATTGCCCGACGGATCGGTCAGTACGATGCCGAACATCGGCTTTAACGGGGCGCGTTCAACCAGTTCTTCTTCCTTTTCATGACGCATGTCGAGAGGCTCGCCCTTCTGGCTGCTGCCGCCGACATTGAACGGGATACCCTGCCAGATGCCGTTGCTGGGGCGGTGGAGGTGGCCAAGGAAGATATGCCTGATCTGCGGATTGTTCTTGATGATGGCGGCCAGTTCGGCGTCTGCATCCATCCGGATCGAATCAAGAAACGGCAGGCCCATATCAAGCGGCGGGTGATGCATGAACAGGAACGTTGGCAGGTTTTGGTGCTCTGCCAGTTCGTGTTTCAGCCAGTCAAGCCGGGCGTCGCACAATGTGCCGTGATGGGCATCAGGCACGATGGTATCAAGCATCACAAAGCGGATGCCGCCGATTGTCTGACCATGATTGATAAAGCCGTTTTCATCGCGCGGCGTATCGGGAAAGGCGGCGAGCATCGGTTCGCGGATATCGTGATTGCCCGGGATCATGATAAACGGCATGGCAAGGGTCGCGAACAGTTCGACCGCGTGGTCATATTGTTCCGGGCGGCCATGATGGGTGATGTCGCCGGTAATCACGCAGATCACGGCATCAGCATGATATTCGTTGATCTCGGCAATGACGGCACGCAGCGTATCACCCGCATGTGGTGGGCGCGAAAGGTCATCACGGGCCAGCAGATGCGTGTCGGAAAGATGTATGAATTTCATAGGGATGCCTTATCATGATCGGGTGACGCCACCGGCATGATGATCGAGTTGCCGAGGATTGGGAAGATATACAGGCCGATGAGCAGCGACGTTCGAAAAAGATCTGTGACAATTGCCGGACACCGGACGAGTTTCTCGCTTGAAGATGCATTCTGGTCCGAACTTCAGGGCATCGCCACACGGCGCGACATGGCAATTGCCGAACTGGTAGCCGAGGTTGACGAAGGCCGCGACGGCAACCTTTCAAGTGCCCTGCGGTTATATGTACTGGCGAATTTGCAGGGGCGGTTGGGGCGGGATCGTGACCCTGATATGCCATCGGGTCACGAAGAAGCACCGGAAGATCAATAAATGTGTGGACTGGCAGGGGCGACAGCCAGCGGGGAGCAACCACGTGTTCACGCAGCACTGAATGCACTTGTCCATCGGGGACCGGATGGTGAAGGGTGCTGGTCTGATCCCGCAGGTGGGGTAACGCTTGGCGTGCGTCGGCTGATCACGACCGATCCGGGGGCTGCGGCAAATCAGCCCCTGATTTCACCCGATGGCCGGTTTGTTCTGGCGTTTAACGGTTATATTGCCGGGCATCGGCGGCGTATTTTGTCTTTGCGTGAAAAAGGTTCCGTCGTTGAAAGCGACAGTGATGCGGCGCTGGTTCTGGCGGTTCTTGGCAATGCCCTGCGTGATGGTTGTGATCCTGCCAAACCGCTTGCCGATCTTTCAGGGCAGTATGCTTTTGCGCTTTGGGATTGCGCATTGCGGCAACTTTGGCTGGGGCGTGATCCGATCGGGATAAAGCCGCTTTATTTTTCCGAATATGGCAGCGGGAATGTGGCGTTTGCGTCCGAGGTCGCAGCCCTGCGTTGCATCATACCGGCCATGCCGGACCGGGGTGTTTTCCCGCATTATCTTGCCCATCTGTTTGTGCCTGCACCGGCGACGGGCTTTGTCGATATCCGGCAGTTAAGGCCGGGAGAACTGATCTGCTGGCAGAATGGCAAGATCGATGGCCGGATGATCCGGCCAGCCACTTGCCACCGACCTGACGGCGAAGACGCAGTTGCCGATCTGCGCCGGGCCATTCGCCAGTCGGTGGCCGATGCGATGGATGCGGACCGTAATGTTGGCATGCTTTTGTCCGGTGGAATGGATAGTGGTGCGATTGCCGCGATGGCGTGTGATGTCGCGCGTGAACGCGGGCAAAAGCCGCCACCGGGATTTGTCATGCAGTTCCGCGATGCCGGGATGGATGAAACACCACGTGCGCGGCAATTGGCAAAACATCTGGGGACGGAGCTGCATGTCGTCGTGGCACCTGACGGGCCCGAAGAAATTCTGGCGCATCTGAATGATGGCCTGCGGGCTTTTGGGTCGCCCTTTGGCAATCCGTCGGTTGTTTTGATGCAGGCGCTTGGTGCGGCGGTATCAAGGCACGTGCCGATCTGTCTGGCAGGGGATGGCGGGGATGAGCTGTTTGGGGGCTATCCGCGCTATCAGGCGGCCGCGATATTCGGCGCGTGGCAGTCTGTTCCGGGTTTCATCCGACGAAAGATGGCAGGCAATATTGCCCGGTTGCTGCCGCGCGGGGGTGCGCGGTTTGTTCGGGGCGGGCAGGGCGACGCACAAAGGGCGTTTCAATACTGGAATGATCGTTGTGGATTGGCGGAATTGGGCGCGCGGTTAGTGGTACCCGAAGATTTGTCAGAAGGTGATTTGTGCGATCAGATGATGGCGTTTGACCGACGGGTGACATTGCCGGGTAATCAGCTTGCGATGTCCGACCGATGTGGCATGGCGTACGGGCTGGAATACCGGGTGCCATTGCTGGGCCATGACGTGATGGCAATTGCCGGGCGTGTTGCGGCACGGGGGCATCTGCGGGAGGGTGCGAAGTCGTTGTTGCGTGCGGCCATCGCGCAGATGATGCCGGATGGCTATCTCCGTGCATCCAAGGTCGGCTTCAATCCACCGGTGGCTGACTGGCTGGCGAAGCTTGGAGGGCTTTTGTGGGGGCGCGAGGCCCGGATTATCGAGATGCTGTTTGCCGATCTGCCGATACGGGATCGCACGCGGCAGGATTACTGGCGCAGGGCAACACGGCATGGCGAGCAGGATATGGCGCTTGGCCTTTGGGCGCTAATCGTATGGCGGATCTGGCAGATGCATCTTGCAACGGATCGCCGGGCAGAGATCATGCGTGCAAAAGGCAGCGTAGATGGATCGATAAAGGCAGTGGTTCAGGAAGTGGTTCAGGAAAAAACGGTGCCCAAGGCCGCGATATGAAAATCGTGCATTTGTTTTGGGCTGGGGGCTTGGACTGAGGTTTTTGACGAGGTTTGGGGCTCAGTCCTTAATTCTGCCTCAAGCCTAAGCTTGGCCCCGGCCTCGGCAATAGGTGTGCCCGGGGTGGCGAGAGTTGTCGTGGGGGCAGGCTATTGAGGCCCTTGCGGATTGCCCCAGCCGCGTGAACGGCGATAAAGATTAAGCGCGGTCAGGGCCGTTGGTGCCAGTTGCACCACCTGGCGTGACAGGGCAAGGATGCGGCCTTCGTCGATATCGTCTTCTTCAAAGAAATTCTGTGTGACCCCGCACAAATCGGAAAGCTGGCGCAAGCCAAAGGTGCCCGAGGTGCTTTTGAGCACATGGACTTCGTCCCGGACGGTTGCGAGGTCGTCATTTGACAGCGCGTTGTCAATTTTGACCAGACGGGTTTCGGTTTCATTGATGAAAAGGTCGATACCGCATGATGCGCCTTCGTCCCCGGCGTCGGCATAAAGCTGTTCGAGGGTGCGGATATCAAGCACCGGGCTTGAAGGCGGATCAAGGCGTTCCGGGCGGGTGATGCGTGCCCCCTTGGATCGCAATACCGGCGGCGGCGAAAGGCGCGGGGCGGAAGCCGCACCCTCCGGGGACCGGCTGATGAGGTCGCGGATGGTATCAAGAAGCTTGGTGCGCTGGATCGGTTTGTTGATAAATTCATCAACCCCGGACTGACGCGCAATGACGTTCCAGTCGCGCGACTGGTGAGCAGACAAGGCAATGATGGGGGTATGGGCAACCGGCCCCTGCATGTGGCGGATGCGGCGCGTCGTATGCAATCCGTCCATATCGGGCATTTCAACATCCATCAGGATCAGATCGGCCGTCACCCCGCGACGCAGCATGTTCAGCACGGTCTGTCCGTTGGTGGCCTCGACAATGCCGTATCCTTCGGCTTGCAGGATGCGGCGCGCGACCATGCGGTTGCTTTCACTGTCATCGGCGATGATCACGGTACCGATTTTACTGTCATTGGCCGATGCCGGAAGGGCAATCGGGTGGGGATGCTCCGCCTGCGGCTTGACGAAGCAGACGGAAATCATGCCGCCGTCAGCGAGTTCCGTTTCGGAAAACAGCAGGTCTTCTTCGGCAACGCCGGTAATCAGCTGTTCCCACGCCGGGTTCGCATAGATGATCCGTTCATTGCTGTCAAAAAGAGCGATGCCCGCACTTGTCTGTGCCAGTGCATTGATGATCTGGTTATTCATTGGCCACCTTATCGATTCGGTGCCCAGTCCCACATCGCGAATGTAGATTTATATCTTTATATGAAACGTAAACGTTCCTGCCGCGAATTTGGTATTGTTACATCTTTTTCTTATAAGTCCATGGTTTTTACCAATTGCAGCCCACAAGGCTGCCTTGGTCATGAAACATTTTACGAAACAAACGTTTCATTAAGTCATGTAATTGAAACATTCGTTGCAAATCCGGTGGCGCTGTGGCGTAGTTTTCCGATCAATTGATCACAGGAACCCGGGAAAATGGGTGTTTACACCGATTTGCGCGAAAAGCTGATTTCCGATTATGCGACGCTGAGTCCGCAAATGCAGAAGGCGGCGCGCCATATCCTTGATCATCCCAATGATGTGGCCCTGCGTTCGATGCGCGCCCTTGCACGGGCGGCCAATGTGCCACCCAGTACGGTTACCCGCCTGATGGCGGCCATCGGTGTCGATACCTGGCAGCAGTTTCGCGACAGTTACCAGAACCGGTTGCTTGACCTGCCGGCAAGTTACGCACACCGGGCGCGCGCGTTGCAAAACAGCGATGCCGATATCCATCGCGATGCACATCTGCTGCAAAGCATCGCGCAGGCCGAGATTGCCAATATCGGTCAGGTATTCGCACCGGAAATGTGCGAACGCATGAAGGATGCGTGTGAACATATTGCGCGCGCCCGTCAGGTTTTTGTCGTCGGGCGTGGTGCGGCCTATCCGGCGGCGTATCAGTTTGCCTATGCCTATCGGCTGTTTAACGAAAATGGTGTTCTGGTTGACGGGCATGCAGGGGCATTCGGGGACCAGTTGCGCGGGATTGGCCCGCGGGACGTTCTGATTGCCGTCGGGGCAAGGCCCTATATTCGCGATACGGTGCGCGCGGTCGCGTTTGCCCGCAAACAGCATTGCCCGGTGATTGCGGTTTGTGATTCGGACGTTGCGCCGATTGCGGTCGATGCGGTTGCAAAGCTGGTCGTATCCGACAGTTCCCCATCCTTTTTCCAAAGCTTTACCACCAGCGTTTCGGTCATGCAGGCGCTTGTCGCCCTTCTGGTTGCGCGCGGCGGTCAAAAGGTACTGCAACGGATTGCCGTTGCGGAAGAACAACTTGCGGCTTTCGATACCTATCATGAAGAAGCCGCCCCCACCCGGAATTCCCGATCATGAACCAGCCCCACAGCAAGCCCGAAACCTATGTCCTTCATCGCAGCAGTCTTGCGATCCCGCCGCGTGCGGTGCGGGGCGAAGGTATTTATATCTTTGATCAGAATGGCAAAAGTTATCTGGATGCCAGCGGGGGTGCCGCGGTTTCATGCCTTGGGCATTCCGACCCGGCGGTGCGTGCCGCCATGCATGCCCAGATTGATCAGATTGCCTATGCCCATTCGGGTTTCTTTTCCACCGATGCGATGGAAGAACTGGCCGAGGACCTTGTAACCCATGCCCCCGAAGGCATGGCAAAGGCGTATTTCGTTTCGGGCGGGTCCGAGGCGACAGAGGCGGCGCTTAAAATGGCGCGGCAATATTTCCTTGAGATCGGGCAGCCGGACCGGAAATACGTGATTGCGCGCCGCCAGTCCTATCATGGCAATACGCTGGGCGCGCTTTCGGTTGGCGGCAATATGTGGCGTCGCAAACAGTTCGAGCCGCTGCTGATTACGGCAAGCCATATCGCGCCCTGTTATCCGTATCGTGACCAGATGCCGGGCGAAAGTGACGCGGCGTATGGTTTGCGGGTCGCCAACGAACTTGAAACCGCGATCCTTGAACTGGGGGCCGACAGCGTTGCCGCCTTTGTCGCCGAGCCGGTTGTCGGCGCAACATCGGGTGCCTTGGCCCCGGTGCCGGGTTATTTCAAACGTATCCGCGAGATTTGCGATCAGTATGGTGTGCTTCTGATCCTTGACGAGGTCATGTGCGGTATGGGCCGCACCGGCACCCTGCATGCGATTGAACAGGAAGGCATTTCGGGTGATTTGCAAACCATCGCCAAGGGACTGGGGGCCGGATATCAGCCGATTGGTGCGATCCTGGTGTCGAAGAAAATCGATGATGCGATTGCCAATGGATCGGGTTTCTTTCAGCACGGCCATACCTATCAGGGGCATGCAACCGCCTGTGCCGCGGCCCTTGCAACCCAGCGAACCATTCGCGAACGCGATCTTCTGGCCAATGTCGTCAGGCAGGGCGAATTGCTGGCCGATGGATTGCGCGAACGGTTCGGGCAGCACCCGTTTGTGGGGGATATTCGCGGTCGGGGATTGTTCCGGGGGCTTGAGCTGGTCGCGGATCGCGAAACCAAAGACCCGTTTGATCCGGCGCGCAAGATCAACGCCAAGATCAAGAAGGCGGCCTTTGCCCGCGGGTTGATGGCCTATCCGATGGGCGGCACGATTGATGGCGTGCGGGGTGACCATGTGCTGTTTGCGCCGCCCTTTATCGTGACCGGGGATGATGTTGCAAGGATCGTTGATCTGTTTGAATTGGCGATGAATGACGTGTTTACCGCCGAGGGGCTTTTGTAATGTCTTATGGTGAAACCCCGTTTCTGATCGCATCGGCCCCCAATGGCGCGCGCAAAACCAAGGCCGATCTGCCCAGCATTCCGATTACACCAGCGGAACTGGCGCAAGAAGCCGCCAACTGCAAGGCCGTCGGGGCGGCAATGATGCATCTGCATGTGCGTGATGATGACCAGAGACACAGCATTGATGTGGGGCGGTATCGTGAAATGCTGACCGAGGTGCGCGCAAGTGTTGGTGATGACATGCTGCTTCAGGTCACGAGCGAGGCGGTCGGCATGTATGGTGCGCAGGATCAGATGGCGATGATCCGCGAACTTGTGCCCGAAGCCGTTTCGATTGCAGTGCGCGAAATTGCGCCGGAAAATGCCGATCTTGATGAACTGCGCGATTTCTTTGCCTTCATCCGCGAGGCGGATATCCTGCCGCAATTCATCCTGTATGCGCCAGAAGACGTGATCCGGTTCAACCAGCTTGTGCGTGATGGCGTCATTCCGGGTGAAAAGCTGCCGGTGCTTTATGTTCTGGGCCGTTACACCACGGGGCAGGTATCCGATCCCAAGGACCTTTTGCCGTATCTGGATGCGTCGCCATTTGTATCGGAATGGATGCTGTGCGCCTTCGGGGCACATGAAAATGCCTGTGCGTTGACGGCGGCCGGATTGGGTGGTCATGCGCGCATTGGTTTTGAAAATAATCATCTTTTGGTTGACCGTTCGGGTGCGGTCGACAATGCTGCTTTGATCGTTCAGGCGCGCGAAGGCGCGTATCTTATGGGGCGGACTGTTGCGACCGGCGATCAGGCGCGAAAAATCATGCAACCGCAGTGGTAGACTTTGGCGCGCCAATGAAAACAGACTGGTTACCTGACATAAAAGTATCAGGGGGTTTCGGGGTTATAGGGTTTCAATTCTTGGGGCTCGTCATTATAATCCCCTCGCTGAAACATCTGATTTATCTGATGTTTCCATGTTTTTCCGCCGCATCTTCGCGGTGTGGTTGAAAACTTTATAACAGGGTGTAATAGGGAGCTAATCCTGATGAAGAAACTTATTGCTGTAGCGGGTGCCATTGCCACCTTGGCAGGTGCGTCGCTGTTCGCCGGACAGGCATCGGCACAGGAAAACCGTTTTATCACCATCGGTACCGGTGGCGTGACGGGCGTTTACTATCCGACAGGTGGTGCAATCTGCCGTCTGGTGAACAAAGACCGTAAAGAGCATGGCATTCGTTGCTCGGTCGAGTCCACTGGTGGTTCGTCCTACAACATCAACACCATTCGTTCGGGCGAACTGGATCTTGGCGTTGCCCAGTCTGACGTTCAGTACTATGCCCTGAATGGTGAAAAAGCATTCAAAGACGTCGGCCCGTTCCCGGAACTTCGTGCCGTCTTCTCGATCCATCCGGAGCCGTTCACCATTGTTGCCCGCGCTGATTCCGGCATCAAAACCTTTGATGACCTTAAAGGCAAACGTGTCAATATCGGTAACCCGGGTTCGGGTAGCCGCGACACCATGGAAATCGTGATGAACGCCAAGGGCTGGACCCTTGACGATTTCGCACTGGCATCCGAACTGAAGCCGGCTGAACAGTCGCAGGCGCTTTGCGATAACAAGATCGATGCGATGCTTTATGTCGTTGGTCATCCGTCCGGTTCGATTCAGGAAGCTGTATCTTCCTGTGATTCTGTTCTGGTCGAAGTTGCCGGTCCGGAAATCGACAAACTGGTTGCCGATAACCCGTATTACCGTGTTGCCACCATTCCGGGCGGCATGTATCGCGGTAACCCGGACGACGTTCAGACCTTCGGTGTCGGCGCGACCTTCGTGTCCTCGACCGCAACCGATGCGGACGTCGTTTACAATGTTGTCAAAGCAGTCTTTGAAAACTTCGACGACTTCAAAAAGCTGCACCCGGCTTTTGCGATCCTCAAAAAAGAAGAAATGGTCAAAGACGGCCTTTCGGCACCGCTGCATGACGGCGCTGTCAAATACTTCAAAGAAGCTGGCCTGATGTAAGTCAGGTTGAAACGGGGGGCACGCCGTGCCTCCCGTTTTGTTTTCTTCCGTCCTGCGGGCATCTTAAAAAATTTGATCAAAATGGCGCACAATGATGTGCCGATATGCTCCGTGGGCGACCGGGTAAGTGTCGACGGAGGTTTTTTGTTTCTGGGCTATCGGTTTGGGCCGCCCGAAACAGAAACCGCGTTCAGACCGGGAGTTTGCAATGACCGACGATAAAAGCGCGACACAGGGTCCATCGGACCAGGATCTTCAGGATCTGATCGCGGAAAATGATACAGGCGCGCGCCAGCCGACCGGCATGACGGCAATAATTTTGCTGTATGTTGCCGTGGCCTGGTCGCTGTTCCAGCTGTGGCTGGCATCGCCACTGCCCTATATTGTCAGTTTTGGGGTTTTCAATTCGACCGAAGCACGGTCGATCCATCTGGCTTTTGCCGTGTTCCTGGCATTTCTGGCCTATCCGGCTTTCAAGAATTCACCGCGAAGTTATATTCCGGTTTTTGACTGGGTCCTGGCGGCTGCCGGGGCATTCTGTGCTCTTTATATCTTTATTTTCTACCGCGAGCTGTCATCGCGTCCGGGCTTGCCGATCACGCAGGATCTTGTGGTGGCCGGTGCCGGTCTGGTGCTGTTGCTTGAAGCAACGCGCCGCGCACTTGGTCCGCCCCTTATGATCGTGGCAATGGTGTTCCTTGCCTATGTGTTCTTTGGCAATGCGCCGTGGGTGCCCGATGTCCTGCAATGGGCGGGTGCAAGCTTCTCCAAGGCGATGTCGCATCAGTGGATCACGACCGAAGGCGTGTTCGGGATCGCGCTTGGCGTTTCGACCAGCTTCGTGTTCCTGTTTGTGCTGTTTGGCTCGTTGCTCGATAAAGCCGGGGCTGGCAACTATTTCATCAAGGTGGCGTTTGCCGCCCTTGGTCACATGCGTGGCGGTCCGGCAAAGGCTGCCGTTCTGGCATCGGCAATGACCGGGTTGATTTCAGGCTCCTCGATTGCCAACGTGGTAACGACCGGGACCTTTACCATCCCGCTTATGAAGCGTGTCGGTTTCTCGGGCGAGAAGGCCGGTGCGGTCGAAGTCGCATCGTCGGTCAACGGGCAGATCATGCCGCCGGTCATGGGGGCTGCGGCCTTTTTGATGGTGGAATATGTCGGCATTCCTTACCCGGAAGTCATCAAGCATGCCTTCCTGCCGGCGACGATTTCCTATATCGCGCTGATCTATATCGTCCATCTTGAGGCGCTTAAGGCCAATATGAAGGGCCTGCCGAAACGTCAGACATCGACCGTGCAGCAAGTGCTGATGCGTTCGCTTCTGTTCGTGTTGTCGCTGGTTATTCTTGCGGGTGTGATTTACTACGCGATCAATTTCCAGAAACAGATATTCGGTAACGCGGTGGGCTGGATTGTCTCGGTCGAATGTGCCGCGATCTATTTTGCCGGTCTGTATTATGCGGCGAAATATCCTGATCTTGAACTGGATGATCCCAACAAGCCGGTGCTGGAGCTTCCGGCACTGGGCGAAACGGCCAAGTCCGGCCTGCATTATCTGCTGCCGGTCGTGGTTCTGGTCTGGTTCCTGATGATCGAGTTGAAATCACCCGGATTGTCGGCCTTCTGGGCGACGGTTCTGATGCTGTTCATCATGCTGACCCAGCGTCCGGTCAAGGCGTTCTTCCGCAAGCAGCCGGACTATATGGCCAGTGTGAAGGAAGGCATTGCCGATGTGATTGACGGTTTTGCCACCGGGGCGCGCAACATGATCGGGATCGGGGTGGCGACGGCGGCGGCCGGTATCATCGTGGGCACGGTGTCGCTGACCGGGATCGGTCAGGTGATGGTTGAATTCGTGGAACTGATTTCGGGCGGCAATCTGATGCTGATCCTGATCTTTACCGCGATCATCAGTCTGATCCTTGGCATGGGCTTGCCGACGACGGCGAACTATATCGTGGTGTCGAGCCTGATGGCACCGGTGATTGTTGAACTGGGGGCTGCGAACGGCCTGATCGTGCCGTTGATTGCCGTGCATCTGTTCGTGTTCTATTTCGGCATCATGGCCGATGTGACACCACCGGTCGGTCTGGCATCCTTTGCCGCCGCCGCGGTTTCAGGGGCCGACCCGATGAAGACCGGCTTTGTCGCGTTCTTTTACAGCATGCGTACCGCCGTTCTGCCGTTCCTGTTCCTGTTCAACACGCAGCTTCTGCTGATCGGGCTTGATCATCCGTTTGAAGTGGTGATGGTGATCTTTGTCGCGATTGTTGCGATGCTGGTCTTTGCCGCAGCAACGATGGGGTATTTCTTCACCCGGTCGAAACTGTGGGAAAGTGCGGCACTTCTGCTGATTGCCTTTACCCTGTTCCGTCCGGGTTTCTGGCTTGATCTGCTCGAGCCGCCCTATGAAAACCTGCCCGCGACCGAGATTGTTGAAAAGGCGGCCGATATGCCCGCCAATACCAGCATTCTTCTGGATGTCGAGGGCATCAGTCTTGAAGGCGACGAGGTCAGCAAATCGGTGATGTTGCCATTGGGGCCGGAAGCATCGGGTGAAGATCGTCTTTACAATGCGGGCATTGCGGTTCGCAACGAAGACGGCAAGGTCTTTATCGATGATCTGGTATTTGGTGGTCCGGCCGAGAAAGCGGGACTTGATTTCGACTTTGAAATCACCGCGATCAAGATCGAAGCCGACCGCATGCCCAAAGAGGTGTTCTTTATCCCGGCGTTTATTCTGCTGGGCGGGATCATCGTATTGCAACGCCGTCGCCGTCGTGCCGAAGCGGCCTAAGGAGGGCCAAGTCCATGTATAAGGATATTCTGGTTACAGTGGATCTTGATCACGATCTGTCCTGGAAAAAAGCCATTCCGGTCGCAATCAAGCAAGCCCAGGCATTCAATGCGCGCCTTCATGTCCTGACCGTGGTTCCCACGGTCGGGATGTCGATGGTCGGGCAGTTCTTTCCGAAGGGTTACGAGAAAAAGGTTCTTGATGCCTATAACGAAAGACTGCACCAGTTCGTTTCCGAACATATTCCGTCCGACCTTAAGGTTCAGCATATCGTGGGCCAGGGGACGGTTTATGAAGTGATCCTGAAAATGGCGAAAAAGACCAATTGCGATCTGATCGTCATCGGGGCACACCGCCCCGAATTGAAGGATTACCTTCTGGGGCCGAATGCCGCGCGGGTTGTTCGCCATGCCGATTGTTCGGTGATGGTGGTTCGCGACTGATTGCTATCGTTCCGGACAGACACGAAAAAGGGGCAGCGCCAAAAGCACTGCCCCTTTTGCATGGTCAGGGCGATGGATCGGCCCGGTTATTTGGCAGCACAGGGATTTGCCGCACACGGATTGGCAGCGCAGGGGTTAGCCGCCGCGCAAGGATTTGCAGCACAAGGGTTGGCCGCGCACGGGCTGCAGGGATTGACGACCTTTTTGGCCGCGCACGGGTTTGCGGCACAGGGGTTTGCGGCACAGGGGTTGGCCGCGCAAGGATTGGCTGTGCACGTCGCGACTTCGGCGGTCGGTGTCGGAAGCGGGGCCGCCATTGCCATCGGGGCTGCCATGACAAGGCCGGCACCAACGGCAATCGCGGGCATCAGGGCCGACTGGGAGAAGAAGCTGGATTTTTTGGACATTGATTGCCTCACTGATTAAGCGTTCATTTCGATCTGACGGTAGGGACGTTTGAATGTTTTTCGTCCGATGCAAGCCAATATGCGCCAAATCAGGTCGCCCGGAACGTCACATGGTTTCACTGTTGTGTGAGAGAGCCGTGTGAGAGAAGCGGTCAAAATATGCCCACGGTTGAATGAGTCGCGAACAATTCATGTTTGATTTTTTATGCTTTGGTATCAAAACGATTGAAAAACCGATAGATTTTACGCATTTAAGAAATCGGGGATACGGGGAGCGGAGCATGGCGTACGGTTGAATAAACCGTGAGAACAGCCATCACGGAGACCGGAACAGACAATGAAAAAACAGCAGAGTCACATGATCGGCGGGCTTTTTGCGGCCGTTTTGGCCACGATGTCGTTGCCCGGTTCTGTGCGGGCGCAGTCCGCGGATGTACCATATGCCGATGTGGCGGAAATTCCGGCCGGTTGGTTCTTTCAGGGGTCGGATGCGGTTGAACGGCAATATGCCTATCAGATTGATGAGCAGGTCTATGGCCATGACATCAGCCGCCGGAATCGCTGGTACGATGTTGAAGTCGATAAATGGCACATTTATCTGCCCGACTATTTCATCATGAAAACGCCGGTCACCAATGATCAGTATGCCGCCTTTGTCCGGGATACCGGTCGTGAAGCGCCCGATATCAGCGAGGAAGACTGGGAAAGTCTTGGTCTGATTTACGGATATGACGCGACCCGTCCCTTTGCGTGGCAGAATGGCGAACCGCCGCGTGGCAAGGGCAATCATCCGGTTGTTCTGGTGTCGTGGCGTGATGCCCAGGATTATGCCGCCTGGCTAAGTTCGAAAACCGGCATCAAGTGGCGCATCCCCGAAGAAATCTATTGGGAGAAGGCGGTTCGCGGTGCGGACGGCATTTTCTATCCCTGGGGCAATATTTATGACCCGCTGCAATTGAACAGTGCCGATCGCGGCCCGTTTGATACAGTCCCGGTGGGACAGTTCGAACCCGGACCTTATGGGCTGTATGACGGGGCGGGGCAGGTGTTTGAATGGACGGCCACCAGTTTGCAAGCCGGATACCGTATTGTTAAGGGCGGATCTTGGGATGATCGGGGATGCGGTGTTTGCCGCCCCGCCGCCCGCCATGGCAGGCCGGAACATATGCAGCATATCCTTATCGGATTTCGGTTGATGCATGAATAGCGGCCTGTTTTCGAAGCAGGCTTGCACATTGTGACAGAATCACTAATTCTTGAACGGGATTAATTGGCCGTCATGGTCATGGACGGGTTATTTCTGCCGCTGCGGATAGGATTCTCATCGCAAGGTTACTGGTGTTGGAATGACCGAAATTGCAATTGACTGGACATCGCTTCCGACCGGACGGCTTGAACGGATGCTGACTGCGGGACGCGATGTTATGGAATGCCACCGGGTCTTGACGGTGACCGGCGATAATATTGTCGGTGAACTGATCAAGACGGCGGGGCCTTTTTATGAATGGACGCACTATCCCGAAGGGGATGTGTATGACCGCAATTCGCACGCCCAGTTTTATTATCATGCCCATCCCAAAGACGAACAGCGCAGTTGGAACGAGCATGGACATTTCCATACCTTCCTGCGGCCGCGCGGTATGCCGGCCGGGTCAAAGCCGGTACCGATTGAGGGATTTGACTATCCCGAAGGGCCAAATGACGCGCTGTCGCACCTGATTGCGGTATCGATGGATGAATACGGTTTTGCCCAGCGTCTGTTCACCACCAACCGGTGGGTGACCGGCGAAGTCTGGTATGACGGCGAAACCGTGATCAATATGCTCGAAAACTTCATCATTGATCATGCGCAACCATCCTGGCCGGTAAATCGCTGGATATCGGGGATGATCTTTTTGTATCGGCCGCAAATCGAACAGCTGATCCGCCTGCGTGATATGACAATCAACGAATGGCGTGAAAAGCATCCTGATCGCGATGTTTACGAAGATCGCGAACTGGAAGTTACATCGACCATCGACATCCGGGTCGAGGAGCAAATCCGCGCGATCACCGAGGAACTTGGTCGGCGACGCGCCGCAGCGTGATATCTTTGCACGCATGAAAACGGCCAATGCAGAAGCACTGGCCGTTTTTTAATTCCGGTACCGGATATCGAAAGGCTTAGTGCGCTTTCAGATATTCGATGACATCGGCAATTTCGTCTTCTTTTTTCAGCTTGAAGGTCATCTTCGAGCGTTCTTTCGAACCCGAGATTTCGCTAAGCTTGGCTGACGGATCCTTAAGATAGTCAACCAGGAAGGCTTCATCGATGGTGAAACCTTTTTCACAAGCAGCCTGATAGCCTTTGCCGTATTTAAAGTCGGCGACATGGCCACATTGCGCACCAAAGGCCCCTGCCAGCGATGGTCCGACCTTGTTCTGGCCAGGTTCCACACTGTGGCAGGCAGCGCATTTCTTGAAAACTTTTTCGCCTTTTTCGGCATCACCAGCCATTGCCGGTGCCATGCCGAGTACGGCCAGGGTGGCGGCGATGGTAAGTGTTTTGGTCAAATTCATATTGCGGCCTCTCATGGTCTGCGGTGGTAGGGTCCCCACTACATTGTGTCGTTGGTTGCTTCACAAGTGAACCGAAAAACATCAACGGAAGCAAAAATTCGCTTTTCGTTAAAAAAGATCGGCTTACTGTTGAGTTTCCCGAATTCGACACGACATTTAGCACAAGCAGGAACTGAATAATTTGCGTTTAGTCAATCGGCCCTACGGTGTATAAAGAATTACAAATGGTTGGCAGCCGATTGCTTAGCGTGCCGGGAGAACTCCATTGCCGCGTATAACCAAAGAAGATCTTAACAATCTGATCCAGGATCCTTCCGGGAAGAATCGTGCGGAAACGGCCGAGAAAATCAGCCGTGAATTTTCTGCTGAAAGCCTGAGTGACAGCGAACGTCTGCTTGCCGAGGATATTTTCCGGCTGATGGTGCGTGACGCGGAAGTGCGTGTGCGCAAGGCGCTGGCCAAGAACCTTAAGCAGACCCCGCTTGTGCCCCACGATGTTGCAGCGACCCTTGCACGCGACGTTGATGATGTGGCCCTGCCGATCCTGAAATTTTCCGAAGTTCTCAATGACGAGGATCTGGTCGACATTATCGGTGACAATGCCGACAGTGTTGAAAAACAGCGTGCCATCGCATCGCGTCCGCATGTGTCGGAAATCGTTTCGGCAACCCTGGTCGATATCGGCCATGAAGACGTGATGGTCGATCTGATTTCGAATGACGGCGCACAGATCAGTGAACATTCCCTGCAAAAGGTTGTGGATGAATTCGGCGAGAACGAGCGCATCCAGAAGCCGATGATCGAACGCAATCATCTGCCGATCACGATTGCCGAACGGCTTGTGACGCTGGTGTCTGACCGGATGCGATCCGAACTGATTGCGCGCGGCCACATCCCCGAGGGGATCGTGAATGCGGTCATGACCCAGTCGCAGGAAAGTGCGACCATCGGCCTTCTGGGGGATGGCGCGGAAGAACGCGATGTCGAGCTTCTGGTCGAACATCTTCACACCAACAACCGTCTGACCAGCGGTCTGATCCTGCGTGCGCTTTGCATGGGCGATGTTGCCTTTTTCGAAGCTGCCCTTGCGCGCCGTGCCGGGGTATCGCTGATCAATACCCGCATTCTGATCCATGATAGCGGCCCGTTCGGGCTTGAAGCGATTTATAACAAGGCCGACATGCCGGCTCATTTCTTCCCGGGGGTTCGTGCCGCGGTTGAAGTCGCGCGCGAAACCGACCTTGATGGCGGGGAACGTGATCGGGAACGCTATTCGCGCCGGATGATCGAACGGGTTCTGACCCAGTATGGTGATCTTGGTGTCGAGTTTGACTCAGACGATGTCGATTACCTGATGGGCCGTATGCTGCAATTGCCAAGCGAGCGGAACCTTCAGCCGTAACCCTAACCAGCAAGCAGCTTCGTGATCTTGCAGCCGCCCGTTTCGGGCGGTTTTGCTTTGTCTGGTGTGCCTGATTGCGGGCAACAAAAAAGGCACCGTTTGCACGGTGCCTTTGATGTGACAGGCATAAGCCTATTCAAGAATGGTATTTGGCATCCACAGCGCCAGTTCCGGGAAATACATCACCAGCAACAGCCCGATCACCTGCAGGATGACAAAGGGAATGATGCCTTTGTAAATCTGCTGGATGGTGATCGATTTCGGTGCGACGCCCTTAAGATAGAACAGGGCAAACCCGAAGGGCGGTGTCAGGAAGCTGGTTTGCAAATTGACCGCAACCATGACGGCAAACCAGGTCAGTACCTGTGTCTCGGTCGGGCCAATCCCGGCAACGGCAAGGTGATCGCCGAAATCAAGCTGTGCAATGACGGGTGCAAAGATCGGCAGCACGATCAGGGTGATTTCGACCCAGTCGAAGAAGAAGCCAAGTATGAACACGATCAGCATCAGCAGGAACAGAACGCCCCACGCCCCAAGGCCGGCGCTATCGACCAGATCGATAACCAGGTCATCCCCGCCCAGTGAACGGAACACATAGGAAAAGACGGTTGCACCGGCAAACAGGAAGAACAGCATCGCCCCGGTCAAAGCCGACCGTTCGCAGACGTCCTTAAGCACATCCCATTTCAGGCGACCCTTGACCAGTGCCAGGAAGGTCGCGCCTACCGCACCAACGCCTGCGGCCTCGGTCGGGGTGGCAAAACCGGCAAAGATCGATCCCAGCACCAGCACAATCAGGAAGACCGGCGGGATGAAGCTTCGCACCATCATGCGCACCATCTCCGTGCCATGGACCGCTTCGGCATCGGGCAGGGGCGGGGCAAGATGGGGCTGCATCTGGCACCGCACAAAGATATAGATGGTATAAAGCGATGCCAGCAACAGACCCGGAATGATCGCCGCCAGGAACAGGTTCCCGACCGAAACCGACAGAAGGTCGGACATCAGGACCAGCATGATGCTTGGCGGGATCAGAATGCCGAGCGTTCCCGATGCGGCAATCGTCCCGGTCGCAAGCGACGGATCATAATTGCGGCGCAGCATGACCGGCAGGGCAAGCAGGGTCATCATCACAACCGATGCACCGATGATGCCGGTGGTGGCGGCCATGATCGTACCCATCAGGGTAACCGAAAGTGCCAGACCCCCGGGAACCTTGCGCATCAGAACGTTCAGGCATTCAAGCAGGTCTTCGGCAACGCCGCTTTTTTCCAGCATCGTGCCCATATAGATGAACATCGGAACGGCAACCATCACCATGTTTTCGGCGATGCCACCCCAGATGCGCGATACGATGTTGAAGAATTCAATGAATGAGAAGACGTCATAGGCCATGCCAAGGAAGCCAAAGGCGATCCCGATGCCCGAAATGACGAATGCGACCGGCAGCCCCGAGAAGACCAGAATGCCCAGCGAGGCAAACATGATCAGCGGAAACCAGTCTTCGATATAGAAGTTTTCCATTTGGAATTATCCCCGTTCCGCAATCAGTCTTTGAGCCTGGCGGCTTCGTTGCCAAGGTCTGCGTGATGTGTTGCGCCGACATAGTGACCCGCACGGCTGCGCAGGTTGCTGGGGCCGAACACAAAGACATAGCATTTCAGGAAGACCGAAAAACCGGCCATGGCGAGAAGGCCGAAGCCGATGGGGATGGTTGATTTGATGAGCCAGCGATGGGTCAGCCCCGTGGTCGAGGCAGAGACTTCGTGGTTTTCGAAGGATCGAAGGACAAAATCATAACCAAAATAAATCACCAGTGCGCAGAACGGCAGAATGCAGATAATCGCGCCGATCATCTCGACGATGGCGCGTGTGCGCGGGCGTAAATTGTCACGGATCAGTTCGATGCGGACATGAGAGTCACGAATATAGCCAAAACCGAAACACAGCATGAACAGGCCGGTATGGAGATGCCATTCCAGTTCCTGCAGCTTGATGGAACCCTGGCCGCCGAATTTACGCTGGATCACGTCAAACATGATCGTCAGCATCAGCGGAATGGCAAGCAGGGCGGCCCATTTCCCGATGCGGGAAACGATGGCATCAATGCCGTCACTCAGTTTTAGTAGCGCTTCCATTAAAAAGCCTCCCGGGTCTTTTCTTAATCGCGGTCAAGGCCGGGGCCATTGGCGCCCGGCCTTGCCGAGACTTTTTTGTGGTCCGACACAAGGTCGCATCAGGACCGGGAAAGATTAATCAAGATATCCGATGTCTTTCCAGATTTTGTAGTTGGCACGGAAGCCCTGCAGGCTGTCATAGGCTTCTTTGAAGTCCGCATCCTGTGCAGCAAGTTCGCCTGCGACTTCTTCCCATGCACCGCGCATGGCATCAAGCATTTCAGGCGACCATTTCTTGATGTTCACGCCTTTTTCCTGAAGTTCTTTCAGGGCTGCGAACTGGATCGCTTCACCTTCGGCGAAACCATAAGCCAGGTTGTCGTTACAGACGGCTTCGATCTGTGCCTGCTGGGTCTTATCAAGACCTTCCCACTTCTCCTTGTTGATCATGAGATCGAAGAAGGTGGATTGCTGATGCCAGCCCGGGAAATAGTAGTATTTGGCGACCTGATGGAAGCCCAGTTTAAGGTCGATTGCCGGCATGGAGAATTCGGTCGCGTCAATCGTGCCGAGTTCAAGTGCCGGATAGATGTCGCCAGCCGACAGAAGCTGGGTCGAGACACCAAGCTTTTCCATCACTTTTGCGCCAAGACCAAAGAAGCGCATTTTCAGGCCTTTAAGGTCTTCAACCGTGTTGATTTCCTTGGAGAACCAGCCCGATGCTTCCGGTGCGATCAGGCCGCAGAACAGCGACTTGATGCCATGTTCGGCGTAAAGCCGGTCAAAGATTTCCTGACCGCCGCCAAATTTGACCCATGCCAGATATTCACCAGCCTGCGGACCAAACGGAACGGCACCGAAAAGCTGAAGTGCCGGAACCTTGCCCGCCCAGTAACCCGGGGTGGAGAAGGCGGCATCGATGGAACCGGTTGAAACCGCATCAAACACTTCAAGTGCCGGAACAAGTGCGCCCGGCTCATAGAATTTAATCTGAATGTTGCCGCCGGAAACTTCGTCGATCTTTTCGTCAACGCGTTTGCCAAGCGTACCAAGCTGGGTCAGGCTGCCCGGATAGGTCGAGCCCATTTTCCAGCGAACACGATCAGCAGCATCCGCATCAGGCGCAACCGTCGTCAAAGTAGCCGCTGCAAGTACGGCCACACAGGTTGCAGATTTCAAAAAATTAGAAAATTTCATTCGTAGCTTCCTCCCTAAGAAGTCCGAAATTGGTATTACCACGTCGGGGCGATAACCGCCTTTTGCTTTTATTATTGCTGGCGAAAACGTCCCGTGCCTCTTGTTGCAGGGCGAAGCTTAAGCGTATTTCGCAAGTATGAGCAAGTTTGTTTCGCCCGCTACGCAAGAAAATATCTTCGCGAACGCACAAAAATGACTTGATTTCGCTCAAAAAACCGGGATTTACGCATGGAAATGCGTATTTATACGGGGTTCAGCATATTGCATAGCTCTCATTTAAAGTTGTTATGGCAGAAAGGCCCGGTAACCCGCGCTATGGTTGCGAATCGATTGGCAGAACAACTGCTTTCGGATTGTTGACGGGCTGTGGTGCCGTCATGCGCAAGACTGGCAAGGTGAGTGGAATCGATGCCAAAGCATGATGAGAAAGTTTGCACTTGCGAACGGTAATGCGGATTTGTTGCGGCGCGGCGCAGTGCGGCCGAACTGGTTTGATTTGATGAAGAACCGGTTTGCGAAGGGCTTTCTGGTCAGCCGTGCGGAAAGAGGACCTTGTGATGCCGGCACCCGATATAACGCATGGTTAAGGCGGGGCATGTCAGGCGGGAAAGTATCCGGAAATGAAAACGGGAAGCCTTTGAAAAAGGCTTCCCGACTGATGGTCGGAGCGAGAGGATTCGAACCTCCGACCCCTGCCTCCCGAAGACAGTGCTCTACCAGGCTGAGCTACGCTCCGTCAGTGGGCGGTTGTTTAGCCCGTCTTCAGGGCTGGATCAAGCATAAACCGGTCGGTGAGCCTGAAAAACTTTGCCGTTTTACGACAGATGATTTCACGGTTGCGCGGTGTGGGCATCAATCGCTTTGCGGGTGAATTCGGCGGGGTTTGTGCCAAAACGCAAAAGGCCCCGAAACGTAAAACCGTTTCAGGGCCTTTGAATGATGGTCGGAGCGAGAGGATTCGAACCTCCGACCCCTGCCTCCCGAAGACAGTGCTCTACCAGGCTGAGCTACGCTCCGTCATTCTGCGAAGCCGGGTGATAATCCCAAATACCGACCGACGCAAGGATTTTTTGCGCCAATCCGCCGGGACCCCGGCATGCGATATCAGTATGGGCGCGAAATGCAGAACTCGACCGCTTCGATCATCGCATCCTTGATCGGGCCATCGTCAAAGCGCGTCAGGGTATCAATGGCAAGCTGGCCAAATTCGCGCGCACGATCCATCGATGCGCTAAGCGCGTCATATTTGCGAATCAGTTCCTGCGCGCGATCAAGATCGCCATCCTGGAAATCCTGATCTTCCATGCAACGGCGCCAGAAGGCCTTTTCCGCGTCGTCACCCTTGGCATAGGAAATGATCACCGGCAGGGTCACCTTGCCGTCACGGAAATCATCGCCAACGGTTTTACCCAGCGTCGCCTGATGGGCGGAATAATCCAGAACATCGTCGATCAGCTGGAAGGCGGTGCCAAGATAGATGCCATAAAGGCGAAGGGCTTCTTCGTCCTCCGCCGAACGATTGGCAATCACTGCACCGATCTGCGACGCCGCACCAAACAGGGCGGCGGTTTTGGCGGTGATGACTTCAAGATAGGCTTCTTCGGTGGTCGCCATGTCAT
>CERN01023674.1_pt1 | contig 41518 bp, 49 predicted proteins | sample 530761 | NCBI WGS metagenome assembly CERN01 (sample SAMEA2620947, study PRJEB7988) | marine metagenome | isolation source: saline water (ENVO:00002010), including | reverse complement strand
GACTTTTTCTTAGGAGTGGACTTTTTCTTAGGTGTAGACTTTTTCCGCTTTGTTTCAGCATCCATCTTCGTGGTTGGTTTCTTCTTTGAACCTGCCTTTTTCTTGTAAATAACCATTCCTGTTTTAGTTTTTCCTTGAACGTATGTTTCTCCATTGTATTCAAAAGATTTCGCATCTGATTTTCTTGCCTTATTTACCTTTGTGAAATATGCATTAGCCATAATTACAGATTATTGTTACGACTATTTAAAGTTTTATCTAAAACTGTTCTAAGACTCCGGCATCTAACATTTCTTTAATAGTATCTTTTAACATATTATACCAACCTACATCACAAGTAATTTGCTCATAAGTATCTCCAATCTCATAAGAATCATAAGTAACTTCACTAACCGTAACAATATATCCATCCATATTATTATCCATAAAAAGTTCAACATAGATTAAATATTCATCGTTTTGAATTTCTTTTAAAATAACTTCTCCTTTGATTTGATGGCAAGGAATAGAGGTAATATTTAAATTATCCGATTCACTATAAGGAGTTCCTGATGTAGCCACTATAAAAATAAAACTAACGGCCAATACAAAAATAAAATTTTCATTCATAGGTTTTCGGTATTTAATTTCTTCTTCATCATCAAGAGAATTAACCATATTATAAAGTTATTCTCTCGTATATATAAAAGGTTGCAAAGATTTAAATATGTTATATCGTAATATTTAATATGAAAATTCTTTTTTGGACTGGTTATAATGATGAAGTGTTTAAAACTATGGAAAATGTAGATTCTAATTTTGATTCAGACCGAGGGTGGGGGAGTGAAGGGTCTTTGTGTAGACTTGCTGTTGGTTTGAATAAGTTAGGACACGAAGTAGATATATTTGGAGGATTGGGTATGAAAAGTCAAGGGGTAAACATAATGGATTATGATGCAGTTATAGTTCAAAGATATTTAAATTTTTTAATTTATGAAGATACAAATCATCCCAACATTATTTTATGGCTACATGATACTATTGCGTTGCCTTGGTATAAGGGATTAGCAATAGAAGATAGTGGGAAAAATCTATATGAGTTGGCCGCAAGAAATAATATTTTTAGAAAGTCGGTTGTATTGACACCGTTTCACGAAAGAAAAATTAGGAGTGTTTATGAACTTCCGCAGGGGCATTTTGAAGTTATAGGGCATGGAATAAATCAAGAAATTGATACTAATGATTTGACGAAAAAAATTCCTTATCGTATGATTTGGACTTCGGATTGGTTAAGGGGGTTGAAAAAAACCATTCAAATTATGAATTATATTTCTCCTAAAGAAGTCGCTATTTCTTTGGAAATTTTTGGAGAGGGTTCTTCTCCATCGAGAAACCTAGAATACTATGATAAAGAAAATCCTACATTGAGACAAGTCATAGAACAATCGCCGCACGAAATTATAATTAGGCCTAGAGTAGATAATGATGAATTGGTTGCTTCTTGGGGCAAAACTGATTTTTGGTTTTATCCAACAGATTTTGAAGAAACTTATTGTATTACTGCATTAGAGGCTCAAAGGGCGGGTGCGTTTTGTTTTACCTCAAATGTTGGCTCTTTGCCTGATGTGATTGGCGATAGAGGATTAATTTATCATGAAGGAAAAAATACAGAAGAATATTATATGCACTTAGCAAAGGTATTAAAATATTATTTGCTAAATCCTGAAGAAATAAGTGATATTAAGAGTAGGGGTGTCGAATGGGCAAAAACACAAACTAGTATCAATATGGCAAAACAATGGGAATCGTTATTATTGAGTGGTGTGAATAATTTTAAATTTTTTGAAGGTCGTGCATAACATGGTTTTAGTTTCTCACAGATATAAATTTATTTACCTTAAAAATGCTAAGGTAGCGGGAAGTAGTGTTGAATCTTTTTTTGCACAATATTGCATAGACCCTAATATTGATTTTGTTATCAAAGATGATATAGAGTTGGTTGGTGCTTATGGGGGGAAAACTGAATTTGGTGAGGTGGGGAGTATTGGAGATAATGGACCTCATGCAACGGCAGTTTCAATTAAAAATGAGTGGGGGGAAGAAATGTTTAATGAATATTTTAAATTTTGTGTAATAAGAAACCCATATGATAAAATTGTATCGTCTTATTATTATTGGAAAAACCATCCTACATTTAATTGGGTAAGTGATGGCGTAAATAAGTATGATATGAATAATATGACCTTTAAAGAGTTTTGCCGACTAACTGATTGTTTAAATCTCAATATCCATTGTATTGGTAGTTTTATTGATTCTGATAATATAAGTTATCCCGTTTCTTGTTGTAATTATATTATACGGTATGAAAACTTAGAAGAGGATATAATTAAGGTTTGTGAAAAATTGGGTATTGAAAAATATGATTTACAATTATTGCCTAAATATAAATCTAATACTAGACCAAAAGATAATGGTTATAGGGAATATTATGATGATGAAACCAAAAAATTAGTTTTTGATAAACACAAAAAAGAATTTGAAAAATTTGGATATGAATTTTAATTTATCGAATTTTTACAAAATGATACTTGTCTAATCCTAATGATTTATATCCTATGTGAGCAAAAAATCCTACCAAGAAAGTTCCGATAAAAGGCCATGCTTTATTTTGTTTTAATTTTTTGCTTGGGATTATCATTAATGCGGAACCTATTACTAATGTAGTAAATCCTACAACGATACTTTCTAATACTATTCCTTTTCTCATTTAATCACCAATAACAGATATATTACAGTATAATTAGTTTTAGATACTTAAAGATTATGCACTAACTTCTCGGTTTAACCATTTTTCTTCCATTAATTGTTGATTACCTTGTCCATCTTCCCAAATTGCATACCAATAAAAGTCATACCTAGTAGTATTTTCTTGTGCAAAATCATCTAAAAATAATTCTCTAAAATCATCAGCATAGCCTTGTATGTAATAAATTTCTGTAACCCATTGAAGAGGGCCTTCTCCACCTGCTCCATTATTGGTTTGATTAACATTATAAACTAAGAATTGAACTGTAACATTATAACCCTGAAGTTCATTAGGTTGTTCACCGCAATCAAGGTCGAATCCTATTGTTGCATTAGTGCTATTAGTTTGAATATCAATTGCAAATAAATTAATCTCACAAATCTCTAACTCTTGTGGCTCTACATCTATTCCCCAAAAATTAACTTCTTCTAATATTTCTCCATCAAGAGATGCAGTTATCTTTGGAATCCATGAATTACCTACGGCTACACCATCAAAAACATGATTAATAACTACCTCATCCTCACCACTAACTATCATATAGTGTGTATAATTAGCAGTATATCCATTTTGATATAGTTCTATATCAATCTTTAAATCTTCATCTTCACAATTATTAGGAACGATTTTAAATGCAATTAAAATTGCATCTTGTTCTTCATCATCACCTATATGTCCACGATAATGATTAGTGATTTCTACTTCACAAGGTTCTTCAGGAGGATATTCACATGAACCATCATCTTCTGTGGCTTCTTCATCATAATTTTCTGCTTCATAATCGGTGCAACCTAATATTTCTTCAGGGGGGTATTCACAAGAACCATCATCCTCTTCTGCTTCCGTTTGATAATTTTCTGCATCAGGGTCTGTGCAACCTTGTATCGGTTCAGGAGGGTATTGACATGAACCATCATCTTCATTTGCTTGAGAATTATAATTTTCCGCATTTGAATCCATACAACCCCAAACTATTCCGACAGGTTTTTCAACGCCTGTAATTTGTGTTTGTGCAATCGGAATTCCTCCATTGTCAAAATCATCTTGAATAAATAAATCCACCCAAATAACTATTTCTCTATCGGGAGCATCTCCTAATTCTATATGGAAATTAGAATCTTGATACCAATCATAAATATCAATATTTCCAACTACCCATTCTTGAGTAGGATTTTCGGAATCAAAAGCATTAGCCATAACTACCATCGTTTCTAAAGAATCCGTTGAAATAGTTTCACAATCAGTCCATAAATTACCAAAAACATTTAACTCATCATCTTCCCATGTCCAATCTGCCCAATCAATCCCATATCCACAAGAATTATCAATTGGTGAAATTTCCCCATCATTTTCAAATATATCAATCACTCCGAAGGCCTCTAACCCACCCCCAGTTAATAAGAGGAAAACAGGAATCAAAGTAGTTATTAAATTTCTAAGATTTTCTGCCTTTCTTTGAACCGATTCAATGGCTCTATCTACTACATCACCATCAAGAGTAGTTTCAACTTTGACTTCAGTAGAATTATCTCCGCCATTAAGTATTTTATTGCCATCAACATCCTTAGAAATTTCTTTAACTGCATCCATTAAAGCCGCCGCATCTTTTAATTCTCTAATAATATCTCTCTTAGTAGTATCATCGGATTCAGACATAAATGATAGTTAGTTTGACTACTACTTAAAGATTTTCTCCTAATTATCCTTGTTAAAAAAATTTTTGATGTTTTTCCATACACTAAAACTAGGCAATAGTGAAAATCCTTTAATTATTTTCATAATATCACCACCCCGCCATTGAAAAAATTAGGCCTAAATAAAATATCAAATAGCCTAGTGCAATCGCACCACAAAATATTTCTAACAGCACCATAAGCAATTCCTTAATTATTATTTAAAACTTACTCTAAAGAACCTTCAATACTATGTAAAATTTTATTATTTTTCTTTACAAAATCTATAAATTTCAATGCAACTTCTCTTGTTTCATCTGAAGGATTTAAATTAATGATTTCTCTCATCATATGAATAGAAAACAAATCAAAAGTATTCGCTTCCTTAAACTCATCAGGCCTTCCATTATTATATTCATTTACCATAAAATCGTATGTCGTTTGTTGTATTTCGTTCATCATGCGCTCACCTCATAAATCTTTGCTGTTGCTTTACTAATCACATAATTTTCATGACTCTCAAATAAAGAATGTCCACTTTCTGCATCAGTTGTAAATATTGTGCCACTTCCCATATGAATATCACAGAATTCATCACCATTATTGAAACTAATGACACTAATATCTGCAAGATTTAAGTAACTTTTTCCAGTAGTGGTATTTAACCAAATAAACTTATCCATAATTAATCACTCCTGCCAAGTAGGTAATATCTAACATATCTTTGTCCTGTCAAATCCTTTTTCCATTCTCTTGAAAATTCATAACCAATTTCCTTTAAATCACAAATTCTTCTTGGTAATGACCTAATCTTATAGACTGCTTGTGCCTCTACATTACTAATACTACCACATTCTTCAAAGTGTTCTATCAACATTTTATTCTGAGTCTTTTTCATCTTATTCGCCTCTATACTATCCTCTTACTATTACCTATATAAATACTCGCTTCTCAAACTTCTCATCTATGCGGATTATAACCAATAGGTCGTGCATAACTTATCTCTCTCGTTGCGGTGCAATATTCACAACACTCTAAATCTCTAATTTGTTGATGTTTCCAATGTTGTTGAAAGGAAATATTTTTCTGATATTTCCATTGGTGGTTTCCAGTAGGGGAAATTAAACAATTAGGTTTTTCCAAAGTAATTTTTTCATTATGTGTATTCTTACATCTCCTACACCGATAGATATTATTAGTTAATGTTTTACTAATCCTAACATAATTAACCAAATCATATATGCAAGGGCTTTTTCTCTTTGATTTAATACACTCATTTTTTCCTATTTTCATTTTTATACCCTCTATCCGAATCTTCTCAAATCTCCGAATTCAAGAACACTTATAATAGTTTGCTTATCATATTAGCATTACTATTTCTTTTTTGTTATTTCTTTTCCTGTTGCAGATATTTCTGCTAATCTATGTAGGTGAGCCATTTCCATCTCTTCCATTCGATGACGATGAGTTATTCTTTCTTCAAGAGTCGCTATTTCCTTAGTTTGTTCTGATTTCCATAATTCTAACATAGATGTTACAATAAGTGTAGCCAAAGTTCCCACTATGGCTAATAAAGATATAAAGCCCTCTAACATAGGCATGACTGATTCGGGTGAATAAATACCATATCCGACAATTGAAAGTGCCGCCGCTAACCAACCCCACACGATAGGTAATCCGATATATTTCATCATCCAATCATTAACAGTAGTTTTTCGACCCCAAACTGGTTTATCTTTACTCATAATTTCACCTAGAGTTATCCGACTATTTAAAAGTTTTCAAAAATTAATTCCAAGGAAAATTTAAACCCATATGACCCCACTTAGCAGTTTCTGAATAATCTATATCTTTTAAATTTAGGTATTTAATAATACCATTTGGAGATAAATCATAATCTGAAATATATTTTACATCCTTGCCCCATCCACTATCATATGTTATTATAGCCGTAGCCTGTATAGGTCTGTCATGTCCGATAGCATAACTTAATTCGACCTTTACTTCTTTAGCATCATATTTTTTAAGGTAATCAACTGCAATTTTTCTAGCCATGTATGCCCCACTCCTATCAACTTTAGTAACATCCTTCCCACTAAATGCCCCACCCCCTAGAGGAACTCTAGGTCCGTAATTATCTGTTGCTAATTTTCTTCCAGTTACTCCTGCATCTGCTTGAAAAGAACCAATTTCCCAATCACCTGCGGGATTACAATGCATCTCCACAATATTATACTTAGGATATTGAGTGAAAAAATCTTCAACTAATATTTTTAAATCTTCTTTTGGAGCGTTTTGAAAAGAGGCAACCACCCTAACATCATTATCATCTAATGTAATCTGAGTTTTACCATCAAAAGGATATTTATTGTAAATATATCTATTTAACTGTCTTGCTAAATAATATTCTTGAGGAACTAATTCGTCATTTTCATTACAAGCATATCCTATCATTATTCCTTGGTCGCCAGCCCCTCCAACATCTACTCCTTGAGCAATTCGAGGGGATTGTTGATGAATGTGTATAATTATATCATCAATTCCTGTCAATTTATTAACAATTTCTTTAATTTTTTTATCACTTACGTTGATTTTAGAAGTAATTTCACCCGTAATAAAAATCTTTGAGTGTCCTCCACAAGTTTCAATTGCACATCTTGAATCTTTATCGCCCTTAACATATTCATATAAAATAGAATCCGAGATTCTATCACAAAGTTTGTCAGGGTGTTTAGGCGAAATAAATTCTGCTGTTCTTATTGTCATAAATTAAAATTATATTTCAGACCTATATAATACTTACTCAGAAATAGAGATAGTATTTAGATATTTATATAATCGCCCGAAACTAATATGTATGCAACAGCCACTACAACTGCAAATCCAGCCATAATTTTTTGATTTTTAGATAACTTATCCCAACGTGCTTTGATGCCTCTTGCCTTTTCTTCTAAATCTTCCGCAGTTTCCAATGCATCTTCTAATGCTTCCATGCTTTCTTCAGCAGCCCTTTCTATATCTTCAGAAGCATCCTTTAATTCAGAAATCGCCCCCTTTATATCTTTCTCAGCAAGTTTTTCGCTAACGTCAGCAACTTCTTCTGCCGCCGTTTCTACTGCATCTACCGCTTCTTCAGTTTGCTCAATGACGTTTTCTACGGATTGTAATGTAGCATTGAGGTCAGATACTAATCGAGTTATCAATTCACTTTTCCTACCGGAAACCTTTAAACCTCTTTCCTTTAATTCATCTTTTAATTCATATACTGTATGTGATTGAAAATCATCTTCACTAACCATGTTTGTCTCATTAGTCATAATATTCGAGTATTCCTTTACCTATTTAAATGTTTCCACTTTATGAATGTATTATTGTAGTTAGTTTTCCATGAGTATATATTAATGAAGAATATTGAGTCCCTTGAAGAGTGTTTTGAATCTGATAAATTAATTCATTACGAATATCTTTATGAATATAATTTGTATTTTGAAGATTTATTACTATATTTTTCCCTTTTCGATACATTTCAAATTTTCCCTTTTGTAGTGTATTATACATTATATTTTCAAGACTTTTTTTAATATAAGAATCGTTAGTTATCTTGTCGCTAATTATAATGTCCATAACCTTGGATTATAAACTAATACTTAAACCTTTGTATTAACAAAATTCTCTCATCGGGAACAAAGAATCTAAAAAACCTTTAGACCATCCTGCTCTCATACTATTAAAATCTAAATCACCATAAAACATATCTATCATTAGTTCATCTGCTAACCAACAATTCAACATAACTTCCAACGCATCATCTTCAGTTTCTAATGTATTATAAACGTCTTTGTAAAATATTTTATTATTCACAAATGCTTTTTTACCTAAGATAATTCCTAATTGAAAAGCAGATTCATTTAACATATCAAACCTCGCATATTCCACTCATACAATCGCTAGAGGCCGAACCAATTATTATGCCTTGTGATTCTAAATGTAATTTGGCTTCTTCTACCGTTAATGGGACTAATGGCTCATTGCCACGACTTCCACTTCTATAAACCGTAGTTCCTTTACACATAGGAGCATATTTTAATAATAAATTACCATATTTTTCAATTGGATAATCTTGAGGTAAGTTAATTGTTTTACTTACTGCATTATCAATATGTTTTTGAACTATTATTTGCATTCTTAAATGGTCCTCTACTGATATTTCATGGGCAGAAACAAATGATGACAAATCATAACCTTGTTCAAATAATTTTTGAAACAGGGGGTCAATAACTATTTCTTCCCTTATCTGCCTTTCATTACTATTTTCCACATCGGCATAATATCTTCTTTTATATCCGGGTGAGAAAACAGGTTCAATACCTGATGAAGTTCCTGAGACTATTGAAGTAGTCCCTGTAGGTGCGATAGTTAATAATGCACAATTTCTAATCCCATATTCTCGAATCTTAGCCCTAATTCCCTTTGTCAAAGTTTTACAAAACCCACTTTCAAGAAATTTTTCTGTATCAAAAGCAGGAAATGACCCTTTTTCTGCGGCTATGTATGTAGAAGCCTCGTAAGCCCTCTTTTTAATATAGTTCATAATTTTTTCAACCATTTTTCTACCTTCTGTATTATCATATCTATAACCCATTTTTATCAAACAATGTCCAAGACCCATAATTCCAAGACCTATTCTGCGAACATTTTGACAATTCTTTTCTATTTCAGGAAGGGGATAAATATTAACATCCAATACATCATCTAAAAATCTAACTCCAACAGTTACGGTATCAGCCAACATATCCCAATCTATCTCATTAGTTTCAGGGTCAATGTGGCTAACAAGATTTATAGCCCCCAAATCACAACAACCATATGGTTCTAGCCAAATTTCCCCGCAAGGGTTTGTGGAAATCAATTTTTTATAATACCATATATTATTCATCTCATTGGCTAATCCTTCATTCAATATTCCCGGTTCACCCGATTCCCAAGAGTTATAAACTATAATATCCCAAATTTCTTTGGCAGGAATACGGCTTACTTCTTTATTATTCCAATCAAAAACAATATCTTCATCATTTTTTATTTTTTCAAAAAATTCATTATCAACTAATACCGATACATTTGCATTTTTCAATCTTTGGTCTAATTGATATTTAACTAAATATTGTATAACCTTTTCCACATCATCATTATATTTCTCTAAAATATCATCCAATTCGGCCTTGGGTAAATTAGGATAGGTGTCCATCAACAAATCACTTACATTATCTTGAGTCATCTCAAAACGATTGAATTTTTTACTTAAAAATTCCATTATGTCTGCATGGTCGTATCTAAGACATTGCATTAAAGCGGTTCTTCGCCCACCGCCAGCCTTAATTACCTCACCTGTTTGATTAATTACTTCCATCAAAGATACTGCACCTGTGGCTTGTCCACCCGTTCCTCTTATAGGTGTCCCTCTTGGTCTGATAGGGCTAAAATTAATTCCAACCCCTCCACCAGTTCCACTTATGACTAACATATCACTTACTGTTTTTCCCCAACCCTCTCGGCTATCATCAGCAGGAACTACAAAACAATTCAATAATTGTCCCTTCATCCTACCACTACCATACCATATTCTTCCACCCGGAATAAATCTATTATTTACCATTACGGTTTTAAATCTCCCACTCCACTTATCTCTATTACCGTTTTCAGCAGAAGATATGTGGTTTGCAACTCTTTCACAAGCCTCATCCCACGTTTCTTCGTGGCTTAGTGCATATCTTTGTTTAAAAATTGTTTCTGCAAAATCGGTTGGTTCATACATATTATTACCTTGTTTATCAACTATTTAATACCTTTGTTCTACTACCATCAGAATAAAATAATTACCTATAAACTCAATTTAGAGATAATTTTACATTCACTAATTTGTCAATACAAATCTTTTCTTCAGTAATCAAATATACTGGATTAGCATTCCAATTTAGTTCTTTATCAGATTCATTAGAATCTGCTTTATCTGCAATTTTTACCTCTTGTTCGGCATCCCATAAAAACCAGTCATCACTTCTCCTAGTCCATTTGTTTTGAAACCTATTTCCTAATGGTTTATTAAACATTTGTTTATTTTCTTTCTTGTAATAAGTCGAAGGCCTTGATATTACCTGTTTAACTGGTTTTTTCCAATCCCCCGCTACCAATAGTAAATCACTCCCTGAAAAATTATTTTCTTTCGACTCTAAAATTTCTTTTATAGTAACAAATAAATCCTTATAAGAAATAGTTTTATCTTCATCCTGCGTAATAAATAAACAATCATAGTTTTGATAAATGCTGATTTCATTAGATACCCCTGCTCTTGATTGTAATGAGGCCAAATCAAAAACTGCTGGCTTATTGTCTAAATTCAATTTACTCTCAAGAGACATAAAAGACTCTAAAGTATGTTCTATTTCTACAAAATCACAATAGAATAAAATATAGTCCCAGTCTGTTTCGCTAGATAATTCGTATGACACTAGCCACGAATTGTTTGTAGGTAGTAGTTCGAATGAAATGGTTTCAAAATTAACAATGCCTTTAATAGTTTCCACACTTTCCATTATTTTACGATAATCTGCATCTGTTATCACCACATACCCATTACCTAATTTTTTTTGGGAGGAATCTTCTTTTTTACCATCTGTATATGTTAGTTTTAATTTTTCCTGAGTTTTTGTTTCTATTTTTTTACTATCTTCTATTTTATTGCCGAAATGTTTTTTATCCTTTTGGTGAGATTCTAAAGACTTTTTTGTTTTAAATCTTTTATCACATACTGGACATCTGTTAGGCTTCTTAGTATTAGTAGGGTTTTTCCAAGAGGTTTTGGCCTTAATTGTCTTTTTTTCCGGTTCTGTATATATTACAGCACCACCTTGATGTCCAGTTTTTGCTTTATGTTCGGTCAAATCGGAACGGTTTCTAAAAACCTCTTTACAAACAGGACACATAACTTTAGGCAAAAATTTCACTTCCTAATATCTTCAGGATATATTTTTCCATCTTATCTTTATCTATATTAATCTTTTCTTCTGCACCCTTTTCAAATTCTTCTGCATCTTGAACAATTGCTTCAGGATTCAACCCCTCTTCCTGTCGCATATATTCAATTAAATCATAATTTCTTTCTATTAAAACTCGCTGACAAAATTGATTTAATTCAGTATTGTAATTATTACTTGTAGCACTATACACCATATCATAAACACGAATATCCTTTTCTACACCTATAATTTTTTTACCCATATTATCTACTACCAAAATTTTTCCAGTCTTGTTCAAATACTGTTCATAGGTCATATAATATCTCCATTCTCCACAAAGAGAAAGTAAAATGGGTTTTCCTGCATTCTCAATCGCAAAGTCTCCAATAGGTAAACCAAGATTTAAGTATTTTAATTCACCTTCTCCAATTTCAATCATGTTATAAATCTCTAATGTTTCTTGGTAAGCCTGTTCGTTTCTAAGTGAGGTTAAAAGTTTTAGTAATACTTTGGGGGGTCTATTTAATTTTCTAATTTCTCCGGAGCCTAAACTACTGTAAAACAATAAAAATAGTAAGGGGTCTTGAGTATAAATTGACCGGTCGGAATCCTCAAAATCTTCTGAATCGTTTAAAAGAAGATAATCCCACCATGTTTGACCGCCCTTTGCATCTATTTCGGTAAATACAGAATTTAATGAATATGTTTCAGGCCTCCAAGTATCATTATAACCATCACCTCCATTCAAACTAATTGTTGCCCCCTCTATTCTAGTATTAATAGTATTATACATAAAATTCCCACTAGTTTTTAATATTGATGAATAATTTATTAAAAATTCCATCAAATTATCTTTAGGATTCTTCATATTTTTTATCATAGACTGGATAACCTTTTTAAATGCTTGTGAATTACAAAAATTATCATCATATCTCCACAAGGGCAAATCCTCTCCATCATTAGTAATTAAGTCCCACCCTACTTCAGGATTACTATCATAAAAAACCAAAGTTATTTGATTTTTCCATAATTTTCTACTACCATCATCCCTTAAACCATAATCATCTTCATTCCAACCATAAACAGAATCCCACCCATTAGGATATACTTCACTCCATTTATTAGTAACTCTAGCCCTACCACTATCCCAATAACTTCCGGACAATTTTAATCCCTTTTCAGTATTTTCAGCCTTTTCCACATACCTTATATTTAAAGATAATGGTGCATTATCCGTATTCATTTTATTTTGCTCGATTATTTTATTTCTTTCTGCATTTAATTCTCTTCTTTGATTTAATAAAGTAAGTATTGGTAAAAAAGCCTCTTCACCTTCGTTATTTTCCATGAAATCTTCTATACCATCAAAATCATAATCTTCCTCAACATTTAATCGTGCTAATTCCTCATCAATCATTTGATTTGTAGTTTCTATTTGTAAATTTAGTTCTTGCAAAAGTCCTTTCTTAACATCATCTAAGAAATAATCCTCCCCCTTCTTAAAAACTGATTCATAAGGTGGCTTAAAGTTTACATCTATAATAATTTGAGGTTTTTGAACATTAATTATCTCTTCATTAATAGACTCTCCCATTCTTTGAATATTTTCAGGTATGGATTTATTAATCGGAAATTTACCAAAACCCCCTCTCCACATACCTATATTATCAAAATTCAATTGTTGTAACCCTTGTTTTAATTCGGCTAAATTTTTCACACTTCTTAAATTACCTGAATTTAAAATAAATTTTTTGAATACGTTTAAAGAATCTTTTTGTTTTTTATTGATGTTTTTGAATAAATAAGTCATATAAATATTAAATAGTTGTAATCTTAATTCATCACTTATTGCAGGATTATTAAGAATTATATTGGGAGCATTATCGAATAATAATTTACTAGTGCTAGTATTTTCATAATCTAAATCATTAAAATCAAATTTAGCATTTAAAATTAAATCTTGAATTAATGATTTATCTACATCATTAATTAATTTTTTTATGGTATTTTTGGAAATTATAGGATTCTTTATTAAATTTTCAATTATTGTAGTTTTTAAATCTGTCGTAGCAAAATTTATTTCAAAAGCATCATAATCTGCACCGTATATTTCGAATATATCAGGATAATGTAAATTTTCTTTCTTGGTAAGTATTTGTTTATTATTAATAAAGTCTTTTTTAATAATAGTCGATGGTAATGAATAAGTAGTATTTGTTTGGGCTGTTAAAATTAACTTAGATTGCATGGATTCGGGAATGTATGGATTACTAGAAAGTGCGGTTAAATATACTGCCAATCTTTTTAAGCAAAGTAATGTTTCTTGTTCTATGGCATAAATTTCAACAATCCTACTTAATTGTTCAGAATCAAGGTCATCATCATCTATATATCTCATTTCATTAAATTGAGAGGGAACTGTAAAGGTATATTTTGCTCTTGATATTTGTCCTCGTAATCTGTTTTGCTTTGAAGAAAATAAATCTCCAAAACTTAATCTAAATATTTGTTCTTCGACCATTGCGAATTGTCGAGGAAGTCGTAACAATAAAATAATATTTTCCATAGAATATGATAAAGAATATTTAGGATTTAGTAGCATAACTAGAAATTGAGTTAAGCCGACCCCATTAAATTCTCTTCGAAGGTTTTTATCTGTTGGGTCAGTAATATTATAATTGGAAACTATTATATTTTGTTGTAATATGGATATATTATCGCCCTTAAGTTTCTTTGAAATTTCTATTACTTGAGCATTATTGATGTATGGATTACAAGGAGATAATTTTCCATTCTCTCCAACTAAAGTATCAAATAAACAACCATAAAACTCTAAATTATTATCATTGCCTTTAATTGTATTATCTAAAAATTGAATATATATTTTAAGCAAATGATTATAGGAACTTGAAGAATTCATGAAATGATATAAATAATATAACATTGTAAATTTAAACTCAGATATTTGTTGAGGAATTTTATTCCAAGCACTAATACAGGTTACATTTTGTAATTTTCTTATTTGTAATATTGAATCTGAAGAAAGAGTCATTCGTGCTAAAGGATTAGATAACTCATAATTATCGTTGCCTTTAGAGAAATCTTCGAATAAATCTCCATTTGATTCTATATTTATATTATTAAAACCTTCATTTAACCTACACCTTTGTAAAATTTCTCCGATTGGTGGTAATTCAGGATGAATAAACTCACCGAAAATACTTTCGTCTTGATAACATATACTTGAAATATCAGATTTATCGTATAATAAATTATTGGTTAATGATTGATATACTCTATTATACATTTTTTTAAATGCCTTTTGCTTTCTTTTGGATATTCCTTCGCCATTAATATATTCATTTATAAAAGCCATCATACCACATAATTCTACATAGTTTTTTTCTGTTAACATAGGATTGTATGCTAATGTATTGATTACTAATAACTGGTGGTATGTTAATAAATCCTTTTGATTTTGAATATTTTTGATACCATCGCCAGCCATCAAAGTGGTTTGAGTATTTTGATTAGACCAAAAATTCCAATTTAATGAAATCTGAGGAAAAATTGTATTGGGAAGTTTATTTTTTAAATTACCCTTAACAGAAAGTTTTAATTTACGAATCATATCAGACATTATATTACTATCTATTGAAACTATTTTTACTTCATCTATTGTATTTTGTAAATTTAGTAAAAATATATCTGATGCCTTTGCAATATATTCAAATCCAGTCCTGTCTCTCAGTATAAATTTTTGATTATAGAGGTGTTCTTGAATACTAATGTCGGGAGAATGTCCTATGAAAACCTCCAAAACCGAAGGGTGATTAAATACTGATTTTAAAAGACATTCAGTTCCCCAATCCCATTGTTTAGTTGTGTCATATTCATCAAAATTCTGAGCAATAGAGGTGGTTGTCTGAGGAGGTTGTAAAAGCCAAGATATATTTTTAGTAGTGGAATCTAAGGCCAGTTCTAAAAAATCTTTTCTAATAGATAAGTTTTCATTAATGCAATTTCTTTTTAATCCCCTAATTACTTTTGCAAGAGATAAATCGGAAATCCAAATTTGAGGGTTTTGAGCAACTGTTCGATAAATTTCGGGAAATCGCTGACCCCACAATCCAATATCATCAATTAAACCTTGAGGTCTAACTATATCTTGATAATTTTTCAGAGAAAATTCAACAAATTCTAATGCGACATCGGCTCCAGTATCAGCAGTAACTTCCATATATGCTGCTGCACTTGAACTTCTATCACCAAATCTTAATCCTTGATTATAATCAGGGATTAATTCGTTATCCCTATTTATTCCAACACAATCATAATTTCCTGATGCTATACTACCATTATAACCATCTCCATTATAATCTAAATAAGACCACCCATTTTTATAAGGTGCTGTAATTCTATTAACTGCATTCCTAATTCGCTGTTCCTTCCCCCTACCCTCAGAATCGGAATTCCAAATACTGTTTCCATCATTATCTTTAATTTTCTTAAACATTATTGCTAAGGCAGTAATAATTGCACTCGCCCAAGGTTGTTCTTTTGGATAGGCTGTTGTTTCGATTCCGATTCCCCAACCAATCTTTTTCGATGCAGGTTCATTCGGATTTTCCCTTTCAAACTTTTCACCCCACCTAAGACTAAACCTACCCACTCTTGTAACCAATTCACTCTCAAACAATTCTTTAGGAGTCAAATTGTCCAAATCACCACTATTTATTTTATCCATATAATCATCTATTACCTCCTCCCCCACCTTTGCTACATAAGCAACACCATTACCATTGTAAAAATCGAAATAAGGTCCTGATGAATACATCCCATCATAATTAATACAACTAGTATATCCCTTCTTATTTACACCATCCCATCGCCTCTCACTCCTAATCCCCCACTCTCTCGATGTATTAGACATAATTACATCTAATGGATTATTGGTAATCCAAATAAGATAATTTTCCTCCTCTACTAATATACCCGCCATTCGTTTTTCTACTAATAATCCTCCTCTATCTTTTTTAGACTTTTTTGGTTGATACTGCTTTATATTGGTTCGAACCGGTATATCAGTTATTTTATCTAAAATTTCTTCAATACTAATTTCTTTATTTACATAAATTAATTCCTTCTGAACTATTTTTTCAACCTCGATTTGGTTTTTGGATATTTCTACAAACTCCTTTAAATCATCTATATCTGAGCCATTAACAAAATCAAATAAATCTGTTGGATTTCTTTCTCTAAGGAATACGGCTAATTCACCCGGTCCCATATTTAGTTTTGCTAATGCAGACTTATAAGGTTCTTCTCGAAAATATCCTTGAATTCGACCCATAAAAGACATAGGACTTTTTAAAGAACCTTGACTTATTTTTTCTTGTGCCATAAAATATTTGATTAATAAATCAAAATCTATATCTATATTTACATCACTAGTAACTCCAGTTTCTACCTCTTCGAAAACTTGAAATACTAAATCTTTATGATAAATAGAATTAGGATTTTTAAATTGGTATTGTATTTCTTCAGTATTTGAGGAAATGGGTTCTCCTGTTAAGGGATTTACCACTCTTAAGAACTTTAAATCTGAACTTGTGTTTAATATTTTAAGAAATTCCATTAGAAATATACTTATTTGCAAAAAAGGTTTTGAACTTTGTGCTTTTATTGAATAAACTCCATTTACTAAATCAAAAATCCTTGAATACTCCCCCAATTTTGCGACATTGTGATTATTACCATCAATACCTCTTCTTTCGACTTTGTTTTTTATCATACCTTTGATAATATCTTCAGATGAAAATGTTGCGCCCCAATCCCGAAATGCCCCAAGCCTTGCTCCTTCCGAACCAATGCCTCCTCCACTAAACCAATAATTTTTCTTTAATGGGACAGAACTAATTAGATTATCCATAGATAACCATTTATCAGAATCCCTTTCCTTCAAAAATTTGGTTGGTTCACCATCATAAAGTTCCTCAATTTGTGAACGATACTTAGAGTTTCCATATATGTTGGAATTAGGATGGTGAGGATGATTGTTAATTTCATTTTTAAGTTTTTCAGTCCACATATCTATTAGTTCTTCATCAGAAATATCTTCATCAAACTGATACCCCTCATCATCAGCATCAATTATTTCGGGATAAGTTGGTTGAGGTTTAAAATAAGATTTATCATTATATTTAGTTCTAATGGTATGAAGTTCCTCAAACTGAATTTTAAAATCTTCAATAGCCATATTCTCAAATTAGGGTGCGACTATTTAAAACTTAACCTATAATAAAAAATTATCAAGTGATACAAGAAGATTTACATCATTTATTTTTAAAGATAATTCCTTTAAAACTGATTTTTCAATTCTGTTTAAATCTACTAAATTTAATAGATACAACATTAAATTTTTATAATTTTCTGAATCATCATTAAACAATGTAAGTGAATAAGTAATAAAATTATCTGTAATTATAAAATTATTCCACATATCTACTATTTGATAATTTTTTTGTAATTGACTACAAATTAAATCTAAGTTATCATCAATAAAATCCACCGACCACGATTGAGATTGGTTGATGTTTTTTAACATATCTTCTATTGTGAACGAAAACTCGGAGTTTCCAGTTTGACACCTAATAGGTAGGGAAGGGGCGATTCTATCGTATAGTTCTAGGCTTCCAATTTTGATTGCTAATGAATTAATAAGATTATTGAAAATTTCTTCGGTTAATTCATTTCTCCAAGCAGGGATTTTTAAAGCCTTGGGATTTGTGGGTCTATTGTCTTGAATTAAGAAAATATTATCATGAGTCCATTTTTTAACCTTTATACCGGCCTCTAATATTTCTACTTCCTCTCCTTCTTCGTGTTTTAGTGCTAAGTGATTATCTATTGCTTCTTGGTTTTCAAACTTATATTTGATAGGCTTTCCCGCAGCAGTAGTTCTTTTAAAACAATCATTACAAAATTTTAGCATTACGCCCGGCTCCCTTTCATTTTCAGGTATGAAACCAAACAAATCATTAATTGATATTTTTTCATTAATATTAATACTTTGTAAATGTTCTTGTTCGTTAAAAAATGTTTTTACACCCTCAATGTATAATAAAGTTTTAGATAAATATTTATGTTTTTTGATATTAAACATTTCGTTCTTATTTTTATCTGAACTCCATTTTAAAATACCAATTTTTTGATACTCAGGTTTTGGTATAATGGGATAGTCAGTTATTCCCCCTACACCTCCATCCATTAACCATAGGTTAGTTGAATTAAGTTCCTTTTTGAATTTTTTAGATAAATTATAGCCCCCTCTCCAATAATCTATCTCCCTCCTATCTTCATAAAGTATTTTTTCCATATTTTTTCTTAGATTATTACCCTTTTCAACAGCCATCAATTTTTCAATTTTATTTTCCATAAAATTTTCCCAGTCAAAATTTCTATCCCCTACCTTAGTTGTAATTATTTCAAAAACTTGATTATACAATTCGTAAAATTTATTAGCAGTTATTTGATTGTTCAATAAGACTTCATAAGGATATAAATTAAATAATGAAGTATCATTCTTTACATTCTCCGAAATAAGATATTTAATTGGTGTATTATTATTATTTGCTAAATTTCTTTTTATTTCAGATATTTTTAATAGGTCATTAGTTTGCATCATTTTTTCAATAGATTCTAAAGATAAGTTATTATTTAAAGCCAACTGCACCAATATGTCGTTAAATGTGTCATCAGAATACCTATCGGTCATCTCATATTCAATTAAAATATCTTCTATATCATTTGCTATAAAATTTTGTATCTGTGAGGGAAGATAATTATTATTAACAAATCCGAAATGTTTTCCTTCGAATTGATAATTTAAATGACTTAAGAGCGAACCAAAATCAATTGCTAACCATTCTTGACTTTGTTTAATATTATCAATCAATGTATTTAATTCATCAATTTCTTCTATATCTAAGTTTAACAACTCTTCTTCTCCAAAACTAGGTAATGGATTTCTTTGAATATAGGTGATTTCCGAAGAAAACTTTCCAACACAATCTTGTAAAACCTCATTAAAAAGATTTTCTATTTGTTCTGTCTGAGTTAAATAGGTTGATAATTCAAGGGATGTTATATTTTTATTTTCAACTATATTTGTTTCACCGGTGCCAATTTTCGGAATAATTGTGTATAGTTTGTTTTCCATAATTTCTTCAAGAATATAATTTTCTATATCTTCCTTATATATCATTAATTTTTTATCTTCTATTATTGAAGATTGAATCATCTTTCTAATATCCTTATTAAAGATTCTAAAATAAGATTTAGGATTTGTAAATCCTCTAAATAAATTTAATCTTTCTACAGGATTTATTATCAATTTTTCTCCAAGCCAACTATTGTTTTCATAATTAATTGTATTAGAAAGTAATAATATTCTCATATTATTTTGAAAGTCATAAGAAGATTTAGATGTTAATAATTTTTCTAAATCTTGTTGAAATAATTCCTCTAAATCTTGTATCGAATTACAATACTGCAAGGTTTTTTCATTTGAGTTTAATAATAAGTATAATCCTAAATTAACCATACCCATCATTGTTTCTACTTGGTCGTCTTTAGCACCCCTATCATTAAATAGGGCTAAATAATATTCTAAAACATAATATAAACTAAGTTCTCCATCATCAGTAACTTGTCTATCGGTAAATTCATATGATTTATCACTACAACTTAAAATAAAACTCTCTATGGTTGGAATGGATTTGGAGGTAACAATTTTCGAATCTGCTAATTCAATCTTTTTAGTTATAAATTTTGAAATTTCAATATTATAATTTCTTATTTGATTATTATTTAGGCCATTATAATTTAATAGATAAGAAACGGCAACCATATTCATTGAAAATGCTGATAAGCCATAACTACTAGGAAACTTAGTTTCATTATTATCCTTTGTTAAAATATCAGTCATTATTTTTATTACTCTTATATAGTTTGTGGTATTAATATTTTGGGCAAAAAGTAAGGTATTTGAAAGTGTCAAAAAATCACGTTCTAAGTTTCTATTGCTAACTGAACCCCTTCTTTTTCTTTTTATTTTCTTACCAATCTCCTCTAAAATATCTATATTTTGGTTAATGGTATTTATTGAATATGGATAATTGACTATTTTATATTTACTACCAAATGAATCCGATAAAGGTATAGTGGCTTTAGTAGTATAAATATCTGTTGATAAAGTTAATAAAAATAATCCATAATTAATTTTTTCTTCAAATGTCTTATTTATTTTTTTATATGTATCAAATTTATTAAAATACTTTTCATAAATAATTTGGTTACTTAATAAGTAATTAATCAATCTTTCCTCTATTGAAGAATTGAAAGAACTACTATTCATAACTGCTTGGATAAGAAATTTCTGTTTTTCCACATCAAAAAATGATAATGAATTAAAAATTTCAAATATATAATTAGTATTACATAATGGAGAGCCTAATAAAATCATGTTGGTGTCATAATTCTTCAATCTAATTAATTCTTCGACTGCTGAAGGATATAGCCAAATTCTTGGATTTTGTGCTAACAAGTTTCTTATTTCAGTAGGAATTCTTCTTTTAGCCAAACTCTTAGCATCTCCTATTGATAAGGTATTAGATGTGGCGATTGATTTTTGTTCTGCAAATACATCTACTTTTTCATCAAGATAATATCCATCAATTACGGATTTCTTTGCATCGGCATATTGATTTCCGTAAGGCCCTGTTACACCACTTGAATTAGGAGGTTTGGAACGGTCTGTTGCACCTTGATGGCGATGGGGGCTTACTAGACTTTTCCAATTACGTTCACTTAAATTAGCCGAATCCAAAACTTCCAAAATAGCCCCTACAGTTATGGATTTTATGTTATTATATTTTGACATACCTCGCCAAGGTTCAATACTAAATCCAATTGGTCTTGAATCATCATAATCATCACGTTTAATCTCCTTAAACAAACTATCTTTACTTAGGGTTTTTGAAACATAGCCCCAACGTAAGCAACATCTTGCTGCTAATGTATCATCATAAACTATCGGCCAATCAGAATTAATATCTTGTAAATCACTCGGTGTTTTTTGCCCATCACCATTAGAAAAAATAAATGCTATTAAATTCATATGTTTAACATCAGTCCATCCAGTCCATCCTGAAACCCCTCCTCCATAATCGGGGTGTTGAGGTCCTGCACTTCCACTCCAAGCGGCACAAGAACCTTGAGTAGCCCAAGGGGTTCCTTCAGTAAGTCTTAATAATGAAGAAGGTCTATTAGTTATAACTAAAATATAATTGCCTTTAGTAGATTTCGGAAATTCAGGTCCAGTAGGTTGGTGAGAAATCATCCAATTAAAAATTTCCATAAGTTTGGGGTCAGATTTAACCTTGAATTTTCTAATTAATTCTAGTAGAGAAAACTCTCCTTCAGTATCAAGAGTCTTATTTTCATAATAAACTATGTTAGGAAAAAACTCTCCTACGGGAAAAAAATATTCCGCATCATAACTCGTTTCTTCACCCTCATTAGAAGTAAATTTAAAATTAGGAAACTCCTTAAATAATATTTTTTTTAAATCATCAATTGTTTTATCTTCATAAAATGAAATAAATTCTTCTATCATTTTTCCATTCGCACCCAACTCCTTACCAATCATTCCTTTATTTATACCCTTTACAGGATATTTGTTGAAAGTTCCAATTACTGTTCCAACCGATAATTTTTTATTAGTATCAATTGACGCTATTATAATTCCTCTTCTAATAGCATCCTCTAAAGATAATTCGACTTCCACATCTAAATTTTCATTAGAGTCCTTTTTAACCTTGATTTTATTAGTAACTTCATTATCATTAAAATAATTTATAAACCTTTGTAATATCTTTAACCTATCTTTTTTTACGGACTCTCCTATTACATCAATTCTATATTTTCCAATTAGTTTCCTTTCTATCTCTTTTAACCTCGTAGTTTCTCCTTGCAATTCATATCTAAATTCTAAATCTTGACGCAAAGCCTCTTTTCTTCCTTTGGACATTATGAGATTTGTTTTTCTATTTATATCTGTTCTTAAATTTCCATCACTCGTTCTATATGCCAAATTTTTTAAATCTTCAAGAATTGATTCATACCATTCATCAAGAGTTTTAAATTTATCATCTTCCATAATAAAATCTTCAATTTTGGTAACTTCAATTGAAGTGTTCTTTGGCATACTTCTTAAATATTCATGCTACTACTTAAAGAATACGTTTAAATATGGTCGGACATCTGCCTCTTTTAATAACTATAAATTGTTTATCATTCTTAAATTTTACTGAGAGAGATTTTTTAGTAGGGATTTCTTTACGCCCCATATCAATTAATCTATCTATGACTTGCTCGGCAGTAATTTCCTCTCCAATATCAATCATAGATTTAATTGAATCAAAAATCTTAGGCTTCTTCCTCATATTAAACCCTCGGTGCAACTAATGATTTTATCGTTGAGTTGGAGGCCAAATCCCACTCAAAGGAAATGGGAGAATTCTGCGAACCTTTAATCGTCAAATTGTTTTTACAAGCAACTAAAGCCTTAGTTATTTCCGCAGTAGAAAAATTAATTGTGGATTTATCTAATACTGTATTTAAACTACAATCTTCAGAAGGCCAAGAAATTTCTGCTAATCCTTCATCAGTTTCAGAACGAATAATAAATTGTTCTTCAGACACAATAACATCAAAAGATATAGACTTAGAAATCGCCTTCAAAAATGATAACATTTTTTTAGATTCAATTGTGGATTGATAATCTTGGTTCATAACTAATTCAGGTGGTTGTCCAATTAGTGAAATATCAATTAACTTAATGTTTCTCTTTAAACCGTTTGATTCAGCAGTAATAAAATAATTTTCAGAATTATAATCCATAATTAATAAATCTGAACTTTTTAAAGTTTTTGTTACATCCTTCAATCTATCAATTACTAGACCTAAATAATATGGTTTGTCAGATTCAAACTTGAAATTCACCATATCACGATGGTTAATATTAACTTCTAGCATCTTGTATCTATAAACGTCAGACATACGAATATAAATTCCTTCATGGTCTATTACCCATATGGACTCGGCATTTATGTTTTCAATTGCTTTAACTACATCTTTTAATAATGATGCTTTAATCTCTAAATAAAAGGACATAATTCAAGATTAAATTAAGACCTACTTAAAGTTTCTCTTCTGACTTGATGTGATTTAGGATATGAACAATAACATCCACAGTCCAACCGTTGCCAAGTGCCTTATATCTTTGTGAATTAGAAACTGCCTTTGTGTAATTGTCAGGTAATGTTTGAAGCCTTTCACATTCAAGAGGAGTTATGTATCTATAATGTATTCCTTCATCCAGTTTATTAAAAACGTCAGGGTATCTCCCCTTCGGTAATTTTGAAATAACCGTATCTTTTTTAACTGTCGTTAAACAATTTATTTTCTCACCACCTCTAACTTCTAAACATTGAGTGATTTTAATATCCCTATTATAATCCTCTCTTTTGCCAAATTTATTTAATCTTCTCCCAGTTATTTGGGCTGGTGTATCAACTATTCCAAAAAATCTTTGATTGCTATATTTTTTAGCATGACTCGCTTCTAAACATTGCATTTTTTCCTCATCCAAATGAATCTTAAGTTTTTTTCCTTTCCTTCGCCCATTCTTACCTATCCACTCCATAGCCTTATCCGAATAATACATATTCCCCCACCCTACTCCGTGTTCTCGTATATCACCCCAATTAATATTTTTATCTTTAGGTTGAACAACATGAGGAATATTTGTCCAATATAATCTTTTTCTTTTTTGAGCAGATACTAAACAGGAATTAATCATAATAGGTTCTACCCCTACATATTCGGTTATGACCTTTTCAAATTCCTTTTTCATCACCACATTTTCAAGAATAAAATACTTAGGCTGATAGTGATTTAATATATCAACAAAATCGAAAAACAATTTGCTCCGAGAGTCATCAAAGTTTAGTTGTTTCCCTGCAAATGAAAAACCTTGACATGGCGAACCTCCTATTATTAAATCAATGTCTGTTAAATCCCAATCTCTCCACCCTTTAACATCTCCCAATTGATGTGTATCTGAGAAATTATCTTGAGCGACTTTTATAGCAAACTTATCAATTTCACTTGCATAGTAATTTTCATATTCTATCCCTGCTCTATCAAGTGCGACTCTTCCGCAAGAAATTCCATCAAACAAACTAAGGACATTCCTAACTCTCATAATAATAACCCACAATAATAACTATATAAAACTATTTAATATTACTCAAAATATGAGTTATAACATCAACAGTCCAACCATTCCCAAGCATTTTATATCTTTGAGACTTACTTACTCCTTTAGTATAATTATCGGGAAGGGTTTGTAATCTTTCACATTCATTAGGCATCAACATTCTGACTGTCTTTTCACCCGTCAAATATAATCCTGTTTTTGCGCCTCTTCCCCCACTTTCTGCCATAAGAGTTACAGACTTTTTATTCGTAGTGTATATTCTATCCCCTTGACCGCCCTTCCCTATTATTCCTACTCTATTAGATTTGCTATTTACGGGCTTCATTATATCAAAGTAATTTATAAAATTTTCAATAGATTCATCCTCTTCCAAAACATCTTTCAATATTATATCTTTATCCAAGGGTTGAGAAATATTAGGGATGTTTGTCCAATATAATCTATTTCGATTTTGGGCAGATACTAATGAACTATTTATTTTAATAGGTTGAACTCCGAGACAATCACTAATTATGTCTTGATACTCTTGTTTCATCCTAACATTTTCCAATAAGAAATATTTGGGTTTGTAGTAATTTAATATATCCACAAACTCAAAAAACAATTTACTACGAGGGTCATCAAAGTTTAGTTGTTTTCCCGTTATAGAAAATCCTTGACAGGGAGAGCCTCCCATTAATAAATCTATTTGGGGCAAATTCCACCCTCTCCAATTTTTCACATCACCTAATTGGATTGTATCAGGAAAATTACTTTGAGAGATTTGTATTGCATATTTATCAATTTCACTTGCATAGTAATTTTCATAGTCTATTCCTATTCTATCGAGAGCAACTCTTCCGCACGAAATCCCGTCAAACAAACTAAGGACATTCCTAACTCCCATAATAATAATCCCCAATAATAACTATATAAATCTATTTCATATTACTTAAAATGTGTTTTATAATATCAACGGTCAGAATTTTTCCAAGCCTCAATTCTTGCTTCTGCAATCTTAAGATATTCCTCTTCCATTTCAATTCCGATAAAATCAAACCCCTCAAGCATAGCACCAATTCCTGTTGTTCCACTACCCATGAATGGGTCAAGAATAGTTCCGTTTGTTGGAGTAATTAATCGGCATAAATATCTCATCAACTTAACAGGCTTAACTGTTGGATGAAAATTGTTATCAAGTCCGAGATTCTTCTCTTTCTTGTGTGCCTTAGCACAATAAAAGAATCTTGATGCACTAATACCACTTTGCTCATCAAGCATAGCACCCGCTTCTTCATCGAGAATCACATTTGCAGGGAATCTCCCTAATTCATGCTGTCCTTGAGCCTGTTTATTATCCTTCATACCATAATTAATAGTCGCATTTGTTCTATTATTACTACCTATGCTTAAAACATCTTCTGTAAAAATCCTACTATCATCAATATTTATAGCACCTGTATTATATTTTAAAACATTTTTTACAATTGTCTTTTCTTTAAGTGGCTTTCTTGCTAAACAAATGGGTTCATTCGCAGGTTTGAGAGCCGTTCCCCAACCACCCCATTGTTCTGCTTCAGGTGTAGCAGGTTTTGTGATATAATCAGTTTTGCCGACAGTTCCACTTTCATAGAGGGTGTTTGATTTATCGCATTTTTCTCTTGAATTAGGATTACGACCCACTACCTCTCGTTTCGCACCTGCGGCTTTGTCTATCGCTTTGCTAATGTTCATTGATTTTGGAAACCCACTTCCGTAAATCCATTGAATAGTATCTCTTATATCAAACCCTGCATCTTCAATTTCAACTACCAACCGATGATATGTTCTTGTTCCACCGAATGCAAGTAAATGACCCCCATATTTCAAGACTCTAAGACATTCAATCCATATCTCTTTCGATGGAACATCATAATCCCATTTTTTACCCATAAATGATAATCCGTAAGGTGGGTCAGTAACAATTGAATCAACAGAATTGTCGGGTAAAGTTTTCAAAACATCCAAACAATTTCCAAGGTAAGTTTTCGTAAGCAAACTAGAGTTATTTTTAATAACCATAATAATAAAGAGAATATAGACTTACTTAAATCTATGCTAACACAGGAGAGTCTCCAGTTGCGAGTGGGGCATTAATAGATTCTGTCTCATTTCTGTCCAACCACTCTTCATGTTCATTGGGTAAATCAGTATCAGCAAAGATAGCCTCTACCGGACATTCAGGAATACAAGCCCCACAATCTATACAATCATCAGGGTCAATAACTAAATAATTATCTAATTCTCGAAAAGCATCGACAGGGCAAACGGCTACACAGTCTTGATATTTATGGTCTATACAGGCTGAAGTTACAACATGGGTCATATTATTACAAAAGTTAAATTACTATTTAAAACTTATCATTATTAGTTTTATCTATAATAATTTCTCTTTCTTTAGTCTCCCCCCATGAAGATTCAATAAAAGTTTTTATTTTTTTAACTTGGTTTTTCCATCTTGTTTTTTCATCAAGTGCTACTGCATCATCAATGTTATTTATAAAGTCTTGTAAAGAATCAAAATGGTCGTATAATTTTTTAGACCTGTCTAAACTTATTTGAGGAATCAGATTTAATATATTATGATATTTATTTCGAGAAGATTTCATTACTTTAACCTTTCTGACAAATATTCCAAAATCATTTTCGCTAATTCTTTTGTAAATTTTTTCACTCCACTTTATCGTATCTGATTTTGATTCAGTATATATAACTGGAATTACTTCCAAATTAATTCTATTAAGATATGTTTTTAAACTTTTAGTAGTATGGTAATTTTTTTTATTTCTCCAAATCCAAGAACTTGTTAGTTTTCCCTCTATTAAAATCACTCCATTATCAGTATTTTTTAAAATTTCAGTAATTTGTGCATCTAACCGATTTGATTTCCAAGAATTATAGGCATCATCCCAAGTCTTTCTTTCAACTACTATTGGATTGTGTTCTCCTATCCAAATATCTCCATAGGGTAATGGTTTCTGAATCCAAGAATCTGCTTCAAAAGATTCGTGAACATCATAAATAATACCCATAAATAAAATACTAAGTCAATACTACTTAAAACTATTTAAAACCAAACCCTTAAATCTTGTTCGGATATGGTTTGGCAAAAAGGACATTTTTTTAATTGAGCAGAATAGTAAGTTTCGCAAACTTCACAAAATTTAGGATTCATTCCTCTTCCCACTCCTTGATGATATGAGAACCCACTTCACTTTCTGTGCAATTACGCAAGACTTGTCGCTTATTCTTGATTTTAGTCTGTGAAATATCAAAACCGTTTGCCTCTTGTGCTTCGCTAATCTTGTTATTTGTTGCTAGACCATTACTAGCAATCTTCAAGTCCGAGATAGGAAATGAAGCCCAAACCAAATGTCTACCTACTTTGGCCGTTGGAGTTATCAAAGGCTCATAGTATGACCTCACATTCTCGACAGCCCAACCCCCATTAAAATGATGCTTAAGGAATGTAATGATTCCATACAGGCTTGTCATTTCAGGTATTACTGGAGTGTAGCCCTTTGCTTTCACACCAATATAATAACGAAATTGAGAATGTGTAGGGCATGGTGGTGAAGCCCAAATGAAATCATATTCGTGGTAGTGATTGACAAGATACTCTAAAGCATCACCTACAATAATTGTATCATTAGGAAAGTGTTCACCGTATGCCTTAGCGATTTCCGAATTATATTCAACAGCCGTAATATGGTAGTCGTTTCCCCACCCTCTACGATTTCCGCCTATTCCAGCATATAAATTTAAAACCTTTTTCATTCCTCTTCGCTCTCAAAATCTATTCCATTTTCAGCATCGAAAAATTCAAAAACAACTTCAACACCTTCAATGCCTTCTGTAGGCAATATTTTATTACCATTATTTTCAATACACCTAACCAAGTCTTTACGAATTCTTCCCGGTTGGGCATATATTAAATACCAAACCTCATCAGTATTCCATTCCATATCTTCAAAACCTAATTTATTTAAGGCTAAACAAATATCCACAGCATTTTTGGTAAAAGTTTGATAAAAAATTTGACCCGCAGGAGTAACAATTTTAATATTCCCAAATCCCATAAATAATAATTCTAAATCTGTCTTTGTCCAAGCAGATAGTTGAGATTGATATGGCTTAAGAGAGTCTACTAATATATCACTTAATCTCATAAATATTTATGGGTGTTATTCACCTATATAAATGTTTTCTTGAAAATTAACTTAGCAACTCTTTTAAGGTTTGTATTGGCCTCATCAATTCATCTTGTTTTAACCAAATGTTTGCACAAATAGTTCTTCTAAAGACCCCATGTTCTTTTACTTCACTACACCAATTCCATCCCTTTATTTCTACATTTTCATTTTCAATATCTCCAGTAGTAACAGTCCAAATTACAATACGATTATTTTTAACATATTTTTCCAATTGGTGAGGAGGAATACACCGTTTATATTTTTTCCAATGATGTGGCCTTAACCCCTTAATTTCAAAACCTTGTATTTCTACTTGTATATCTCCATTACTATTAGGGCTAAGATAATCTTCAAAATGGCATTTTATTTTATCCTTTGATACAATATCTAAAAACCATTTTTTACAGGCTACTTCAGATTTAAATCCTACTAAATTACTATCTACTTTATTATGATTATAAGAACCTGAACCTTTTTCACTTTTTTTACCATAGTGTTTGACTATCTTTTTTGCATATTCCAAACACCAATCTAATTCTGATTCTGATAACTTGATTGTTACTGAACTCATTATTAAAGGTTCGTTATAGACCTACTTAAAGATTTTGTTTCAAACCCCTAATATTAAATAAATTAATGAATCATTACCACATTCATCACAATCTGCATCATAACTACTAGGGGCAATAGTATCACCAAAATTATAAGGTTCATCTTCCATAAATAAACAAATAGCACAAACATTAGATGTTTCAAGAGGTGCGTCATTATTTTCATCGAAATCATCATTATCATACATATCGCACTTATACATACCCGTTATACTTTCTTTAATATCATACTTATCATCACCAATTTTTATGGCTTTTTTAAATTTTATTAATCTATCTTCCGTCATACTAATCAAACAAAGGAGGAATAATAGGTATTTAAATGCTTCTAAAACAAAATCAAAACATAGGCTAAAAAAACGCACGATAAATACAAACTATTAAATAATTAAAAATAATATTTAAATTATGTCTGTTGGCGTTCCGAGAAAACCTATTCCTAGTGATGATAGTATAATTCAAGCATTATTAACAAGCATGAATGTAAAACTAATGGCAGGAGTTGTAATAGTTTTTGCCAGTTGGTTATTATCATTTTTAGTAACTTGAAAATTTATATTAGTAAACACCTTCCACGAATGGGAGTTTGATAATTTTGTGTTGGTTAGACAAAGTTTTATTATAATCTTCAAATGGACAATTTAGATTGCGCGACACTATTTCACACAAATCTTCGTATTCGTTTTTATTCAAATCTAACTTTTTGCCATCTTCTATTTTTTTCCACCACAATCCATACATTTCTTTAACCTTTTTTAAAGACAAGTTATTTTTTGTCCTATAATCTTTTAATTGTTGGGATATGTTTTTACTTACAATGTCTGACACATGATATATTATAAATGTTTCAACGGGTATTTTAAATAAACTTTCATATTTAGATAATAATTCTTTGGCTCGTTGCGGCCCAAATCTTTTCATTCCCGGCAAATTATCAGACGGGTCGCCCACAATTGTTTTCCAACAAACATATTTTTCCACAGGTAGTCCCATTTTATTCTCCACATCTTGTTTGGTGATTTTTTTGGAAAAGTTGTGTAATGTAATGTTTGGGTGTTTTAAAAATTGATACATATCACCATCAGTAGAAAATATTGTAATATAATCAACCGAATTATCTTGTATATATTCTGCAATCAAATCATCGGCTTCTTTAGTTTCATCCATATAACTTTTCCAATTTGGTCTAATTTCGTAAGGGTCAAAAAGGCATCTTTCAATTTTCTTAGTAATATCTATTCCTTTGTGTTTAAGAGCGTGTATTCCTGAGCGATTTCTTTTGTAATTTTTATAATATTTCCCTCTTCCTCTACGACCATAGATTCCATCATACATAATAATTACTTTATCAAACCCTCCGATTTTTTGCATTATTAATTCAAGATATTTAATGTCATTATCCATTAGTCTAAATAAATTTTCATTTAACTCATCAATTCCAATTTCACTATTTTCAAACTTAGTATTCCAATGATTCATATTACCATAAACATTTGGCCTCCAATGTTTTTGAAGTCTTTTGACGAAATACCCCCCATCAATTAATGCAATATCCATAATATAAAATTAAATTTGATTATATTCTATTTAAAGGTTCTTATTGTCTAAATCTAGCAAGTGTTACGGTCTGAGGATATTGTTGATTATCTAAACGCCTAACTAGTGCAGGAGGTGGTGTGCCAATAATAGGTAATTTAGCAGTAATATCTTCATCATCACTATCTTCATCTTTAAATTGTTGTAGCCATGAATCTAATTTAGATTTTGTCTCGCCTTCAGCAAGCATAGGCCCATATCCTGAACTAGAAATAGATAGACAACTTCCATCATCTACTGTTGCTTCAGGATTATAATTATATGCATTAACCTCGGTGCATCCATAAACGGCTGGTGTAGTGGTAGTCTCCTCTTCTTGGTAAATATCTAAAACGCCATCATTATTTAAGTCATAATCATTTAACCAAGAAAATGCTGTTCCATCTGCAATATTTTGTTGAAGAGTCCCTGCCCAATTCCCATTTCCCGACCAAAATGGAGATGTGCCTTCAGGTATCGGATTTGTAGTTATAGCCATTCCTTCAGGAGGGTTGGCAATTGTTTCTTCTAAGAATGGCAACCCACCTGCTAAACTACCCCAACCCGAATTCAAATTCCAATCAATATTTAAACCATCATCATCATCATATGTAATATCTGCTATATCAGAATATTCCTCTTGTAATTCTTCTAACTGAGTTTGTGCTTCTTCTTCTGTAGTAGGTCCATTATCTACATTTATGTTAAAAATATCTAATAGACTTAAAGGTTCACCTGCCTCATCAATAAAATCAGTAGTTTGTATTTCACCCAATTCTTCTTCGCCTTCTTCATCTTGGCTACTAGGCTTAGGTGATGCACTACGCATACCACCACCGCCACCGCCGCCGCCACCGCCACCGCCTAAACTTTTTAGGTAATCAGCAATACCGCCACTCGGTAGTTTCTTTTTGTCTTTTTGTCCTATTGCAACAATCCCAGTTACGGCTACAATTCCTAGACCTATAACCTTTTGCTTAGTAGTAAAAGAATCTAAAGAAGGGAGAGCCATATATCTCAAATATTATCACGACTATTTAAAAACTACCTTTTTCTACGAGTAGTCTTTTTCTTAGCAGGTGCTTTCCTAACTCTTCTAACTGTTTTTTTCTTTTCCCTATCTGCTAACCATTTTTCATAAGCCTTTTGATATTTCTTATCCTTCATTTTTTGGCCTTTGCAATATTTAGTGAAGTTTTCAAATACTTCATCCCCCATAAAGTTATCCATAGCATATTCGCAAGGCTGAAGTGGATATAAATAATTTTCCATAAATTTAATTTTCTTTTCTTTATGTTGTTTATTCGCCCAATCTTCCAAATCATCCCATTCAGTTGTATCATCTTCGGGCTTTTCCCAAATCTTTACGGCTTGATTCAATTTAGATTTACCTCCATCCACAACGATAGAAGTAACCATATCCCACCAACTATCACCTGCATGACCTCCTATCTTATTGGCTTGCCTTACAATGGCTCGATGCACCCCTTCTGCTTCCGATTTAGTATATACAGTAAGTAAGTTATATTTACATTTTTTAGAATTAACTCCGCCAAATTTTTTCAAATTCGCTTTGTATTTTCTAATGATGCTCCAATCATCTGCCATGACAATGATAAATTTCTACGACTATTTAAAGATGGACTTTAATTCAATCAAAAAATACCCAACGAGAACGGTCAGCAGTAATATTTCCTTGATTTATTTGCACCAAATATTGTTTTAATTCTTCAAAATCCTCAAAGATAAAATTAAAGTCCATAATACCGAACAACCAGTTTGGACAATTCGCCTTTCCACCCTCCAATACAACCAAAGTAGGTTTTCTTTGATTTAATGAAATTATCAATTCGTGTATAGTGCCAAAAGTAGGTATTTCAGTATTTACATAAACGATTACAAAGTCAGAAACATCAACCATCCTTAAATCAAAATGAACTATCTCCTTCATCCTTTGAGACAATTCTAAATATCGGTGAGAATTCTTCAAATGTATCATTTTAGTTTTTTCTTCCTCTACTTCTTTATAAATTGCATCAACGACTGGTTTTTTACAAGGGTTAAAAACATAAACCCCCATAGGTTCAAGAAATTCTGTTATTTCATCTCTCCAACCTATTCCATCATCCATAGCATAATCTATCGGTCCTGCTAAATAACATCGCATATTATTTAAATTTTTACTCACTACATTTCACTCTCCTTATAATCTAATCTCATCCCATTCTTTGTTGCCTTCGTATTTTTCGTTATCTACTACCTCTCGCTTTAACCAATAACAAGTCAGACAATGCTCTCCCATCGTATCTTCTTCGTGTAAATCTATTTTTTTACCACATTCAACACAATCAATTGTAGAGAACTTATCTGTTTCGTTACCCCACACATCCCAACCAATTCTCTTTTCCCTACTAAAAACATCTATCCTCTTAGAATCAGGATATAATTCATCTATCATTTTATAGGCATAGTTTGGTTTCCTGCTATGTTGTCTTGACCTTTCTTCAAATACCGTTAGTAGTTTACCTCTCATATTTTCTGCTATTTTAATCATTTTTGGTTTATAATACCAAACTAAATACTCATGGGAATATCTAACTGTAAATGCAGGTGCTACGCCATTCAATTTATTCCAAATAAATATACAATGTTTCTTATAACCTCTCTCAAACATATAGTCGTCAATTACTGTAATATATTTATCAATACACCACATAAAAACAGTATTAGTTTCATTTGCTTTAGGGAATATCTCTTTATCTAGTAATGCAAAAATATCTTCTATTCCCATAGTATCATAATCTAAATCTCTAGTTTGTCTTGGCCTAGATTTTCTCAACCCACCCTTACTTTTCTTCCAAGGCGGGTCAATCATCAGAACATCATAATTCATTCTATCACCTGAGTATCATCAGTTTCAAAAGTTTTTTTATCTCTTGAGGTAAGCATACAAATTTTGCAAAAGTATTCTTCCCTTTCATACACTAATTTATGGTTGCAAACATCTTGCAGTAGTTTAATCATATTAAAATACCTATCTGATAATTGGTCTAACTGAGTTTCTAAATTAGCCATTTCTAATTTAATTTTTTTCCTCTCGTCTTGTAATTGTTCAAAATTCAATTCCTCAAATTTTATATTACTCATATTTAAAATTAATAATAAGACCTATATAAAATTAACTAGAGTAGACTTTATTTAAATTTCCTAACTGGTCTTGAAATAAACATTCCAATTGTGGTAGCATTTCCAAAGGAGTTCCTGCTTTCAAATGTTGTTGTTGAAAATCAATGTAAGATATAATAAGATAAAAAAGATGTTCGGGAGGTGTATTTAAACAATAAACTTTATACTTTAGCCCGTCAACCATCTGACGAATAAATTTATCTATATCTAGCCTACATAATTTAGAATCAAACTTAACTATATTTTCCATTGAAATAACAAGTTTGGTAGGGTCGCATTCGGTAAAAAAATCCATGTCTGATAATAAATATATATCACTATTCATAATACACCATTCACGATAAAGTATTTATAACTTTTCTTTTTAAGGTTAGTATTTAGGTTTTTTATTACAAATCTCGCACACATTTTTTACTCGACTTATTTTAGTGCCTTTGAAATTTTTTAAATTTTTAATAAGGCATTCATAACATACTTGTTTTGGTGAATCTAAATCCCTTTGAATAGTCAGATACATAAATTAAAACAAATTATATTATTATTTAATACTTCCTACGTTTTCTACAATGTGGACAACTTCTCGCCCTAAGTGCTAATCCGTAGCCACAAATTTCACAATTTTTTTTTGCCATAGTTATATATTCTATAACACCTATATAAAAACATAGGTTTTATTCTTCCATCTCATATTTTGAAAGATTTAAATCTTTGAAATTTTTAGGAGGAATCGGTGGATTGTGTGAAATCGTAAAACTTGAATTTAATGAATCTTTTTTTATCCAATAAATAAAATCCACTAACACAAAATAAAGTTTAATACTTAATAAACAAATAAATGTTAGGAAAAACAAGTGTAAATAAAAAAATGCATCCATAATATTAAATCTCCTGTTTTTTTCTTTGTAATCTTTCACTAACTAAATATTTTCTCCACACCCTCATTTCATCATGCAAATCACTCACTTTCATCACTACTCCTTGGCTGTTGTGCTGTCTGCATCAAAGCAACTTCTTGTTTGATTTCTTGAGCATTTAGATAAACAGACAATGGATAAAATTTCTTTATAGTAATAATTTGGTCTTTCAAATTCGCACTACTACCTTTCAAAACTCGAACCTTATCCCAAGCCATTAAAAAATTATCCATATTGTCAAAAAATATCTTTCTTGTTAAATTTATCGTATTATCTCCATGTATTATAGAACTCCAATCCTCTACATAATTGCTTGAAATTGATTTAGCAAAATTAACTTGTAGGTCCGAATAAGTTTTATCAAAATTTAAACCATTATTATTATTATTCATCATTATCCCTCGCTAGTTTTTTTTCTTTAAGTGTCAGTAAATAATTGCCAATTAAAGTTAAAAACCCTATTGCCATTATTCCTACGATTGTGTATTCCATATTACTTCCTCAATTAACTCTAAAATTAATACCTATATAAACAGTTCGATAATTAATTATCATTAGGGTGAAATTTTAAAACTTTAGATTCCCTATTTTGAGCGTTGTATAAAGTTAAATAACCTTTCATACTAGAATAACCTAACATTTGCATAAAATCTGTTTGTCCTTGAACCGTTGAAGAAACAATACAAGGAACCCCTCTATACCAATTAACACCATGACTATGAGTATGCCCAGTAACAAAAATATCAGGTATATCTCGAATTACTAATTGGTCTGTTTCTTCAGGTGATAAAGCATTTCTTTCACCCCACATTGGGGCAAGGTGTCTTTTCTTTAACATATGTTTCATTCCTTGAATAGAGTTTCCATAAGTTACATCATCTAAATGAGGAACTAAATCATCCATTGATTTACCATGATATGAGAGGAGATTAATACCGTTCAAATTTACTCTAGCAGGATTCCCTACATGAATTGCTGAATTAAATGCTTGTTGAATTTCAGGCTCTAATACTGGCTGAGGTTCAGCAGGTCTTACAATGTCATGATTACCCGGTAATATTATTGGTGTAATGTGGTCGGGTAATTCATCCAGTTTCCTCGCACAATAATCATATTGGTCGAAAGCATTAGTTATTGATAGGTTTTTTTCTTGATTAGGATAAATACCAACACCATCTACACAATCTCCTGATAAAACTAAATATTTAATATTCTTAGATAAATTGTCTTTATTAAACCAATCCATCATCTTATCCCAAGTATCTTCTAAAAAATATTTTGAACCCATATGTAAATCACTCAAAAAGGCAATAGAAAATGGGTCAATATCTTCTCCTCCATTATTTTTATTATTTATCAATATATCAGCATATTGAACTTCATCAGCCCAAATCCATTTTCCATCAGTTTCAAATGACCCTCTTATCCCTATTACGTCATCAATCAATAAAGAATTACTAGCAGGGTCCTCTTTTCGAATAAAAACTCTTACTTGTGAAGTTGAATCTTCTAAAGTAATCATTTTACCGCCACTTTTAGTTCTCTTCATTTCGCTAACCATACCAATTATTTGATATTTTCTTTTATCTGAGTTTATTTTATAAAAATCTCTTTTGATTTCCTTAATATTTCCACTAGGATGAAATCCGGCTTCATTTTTAAATATTTCAGTTATCTTTTCATACCTATCTATAAATAAATTAGTTATTCCACCTAAATTACTTAATCCTCGACTTTCGCCAACATCAAATCCTTTTAAAATTTCAGTAGGAGAATCTGAAGCCAAAGCATCCCAAGCACTACTTGTCATTTAAACCCTCAATAAAAGGCAATAAAGTTTCTCGAAGCATATCTTCAGCCTGTTGAGCCTCTTCATGAGTTTTAGAACCTGTGATTACACACCTACCACTAGAAAATATTAAATATACAACACCCAAAGTAGGATTCTTAAAAATTAATCCGGGAAATTGTTCAGGCTCATATTCAGTATATTGAAATGGAAGTCCAAAAACTAAATTAGTTAAATTTAATCGGCCACCATCCAAATAACTAGAGAAATCTGTAGTTACTACTATATTATGGTATTCTGTGATAACATCCTTATCCTCAAATATATCAAAATCATTTTTTCTCAAATCATTTTTCATAATATTAAATGCAGTTTCTATATCTTCTTTATTCTTCGCACCAGTAGCAACAGCCTTTCCACTCCTAAATAACAAAATACAAATCTTTGGTTTTTTAATCCTATAAACCAATCCCGGAAATTGTTCTCTTTCATAATCTATATTCAAAACATATGAAACTTCATTTACATCTATAAAACTACAGACTCTTTGGCTCGCTACCATATTTACTACTTCTATCAATTTAATAACCTCTATGATTCAATACATTGAGGACACCTATTTAAATATAATGGGTATAAACATTTACAGACATTACACATTTGCATACCCATCGCCCGTAAAATTTCAACATCTTCTAATGGATTTTCATTTTTAGTCTCTTTTATACGGCGATTACTTTTTTGTGTAATACTACGTTCCTTAATTTTAGACTCATCCCTTTTTACAACAAAATCATTATTATTTTTTTTACTCTTATTCCCTTTTTTAGAAGAACTTATTCTTTTATTTAATTTATCATCATTTAGATTCACTTTAACACCTCATAATTTTTAATATTGCAAGTATAAATTTTTCCATACCTTTTATAATTTATACTATATTGTATATTTGGAATTTCCAATCTGTTAAAAACTTCACTAGTATATATACAGTCTAACATACAATACATTAAAACTTCTAAATATTTTTTCTTCGCCCATTGGTGCGGGGCTGCATTTGATTTCATTGTTTTACTGTATTTATTACCTATTACGCCTTTAATCAAATTCTGTAAACTAAAATTTATTTTAGTGTGAATATTTAAATCAAAAAATAAATCTTTGGTTCTATTATCCAATTCAAATAAATATATGATTTCTTGTAAATTCGCACCGCCTTCACGAATAGATTTACTTAATATGGGATAATCGAAGTCTAGTCCGTTAAAACTGTTTAAAATATACCCCTCTTTGTAAAAGTTATTCAGTATATCATAAGCATCTGTAAAATTATACAAATTATCAAATATATTACTTTTTACAGGAGATAGCGTTTTTAAATCATACTGCAATAATATCTTATCTTTATTATTTACGAAATAATACTTATCTCCTGTATAAGAATTATATATACAAAAACAACTTATTTCCCACCCATCAGGTTTTTTAAAATCCAATCCTGAAAGAAACTTGTTTTTAGTTTCAATATCAATATATATATACTTCATATTTACCATTAACTCTATGCTAGGTCTATAAAACCATCATCTTCAATATGTAGGTTATCCATATCTTCAACTAAGGTCTTATGGACATCTAACTTCTTAGATTCTCTAAACCCTTTATTAAGGTTTGTGTTATTAATTCCTTTCTTTTTTATTATAGGAAATCCTAGAGAATTTACTTTTACCCTCCTTATCGGATTTAATACTTTTCCTGATGAATCATATTCTGTGCAATTTCTACATAAACCTTTAAAAGATGTTTGTTCATCACAAACCATACATTTCCATAAATGCATATCTATTCATCTCCTACATCACTATTGTTTAACATCAATATAAATTTATCAACAGTAGTCTCAACCAAAGTAACAAAACCAAACTCTTCTTCTTCGGCTAAAGAAATTTTTATCTTTTTAGTTTGTTTAGCACCAATACCCAAATTCAAATATTTGTAAAATAGGGGTGAAAAATAATCTCCATCAAGATTGTCAAAATTAAATATCACTATATTAAATTTTTTGTAGACATTATAATTTAATACATCCTTATCCAATTTAAAAAAGTCGTCATTTACTTCTACCTGATTATCACTAAACCACTTAACGACTGATTTATCAAATTCATAATTCTCTACATTTGAATAATCTAATGCTACTACTACTTGTGCCATATTATCAACTACTCCTCATCCTATTAAGTATATAAATCTATATATCTTCCATCTCATCACTATACTTATTATTAACTTCATTTACTTCAGCCATTATCTTTTTATGAGCATCCACAATTGTTTTTCGTTGGCGAATATTTTCACTATGTAATCTTCTATGTTCTTCAAAATTTTCATAATATTTATCACTCTTTAATTGTTTAGCAATTGTTTTTTCGTGAATAATTGCATAAGTTTTAGAGGGTTCTAGTGTCATAACTTTAGTTAATCCTTCTAATGATTCATGTATTTTTCCAAGATACCTAATGTGGTCTAAATTTCTATATATCCTTAATTGATACTCAGGCCAATAAAACCACCCCTGTTCATTAACAGAATGTTGAAGATAATTATCTTCAATATATGTTGGATAATCTTCTAAGTCTGTATAGGTATTTATTCTTGGGACTAAAACACCTTCCCAATGTTGTTCTTGTAATTCTTCTAAAAATTTGTTTAAATCAGTTATAAATGTAGGAGATATATTTTCATCTGCATCCAAGAGAAATATCCAATCTTTAGAAGTATGACTAAATGCTAAATTTTTTAATTCTGAAAAGTCATCCACCCATTCAAAAACAACTTTATTTATATTTAATTTATTAAGATAATCATGTATTACTTGAGGGGTTTTAACAGAATCTACGGACACTAAAAGTTCATCAGTATCTTTCATATTTTCTAATATATTAGGTATAGATTTTTTAATATATTCTAATTCATCCTTTATTGGAATATAATAGCAGATTGTCATTTTATCAAAAAAAAATAATATTACTACATATATAAATCTATTCTTTTATAAACCACTTATTAGAAGAATATTCAATCAAATCATCTTCAGACATTAATTTTAATATTTGCAATAACTTTTTCCTACCCTTTGAGTTTCTATAGTTAATTTTTGTCAAAATGCTTGAAGATGAAATCGGTTGATTATCATAAATTACATGATAAACCTTTCTGTGAAAATTATTTTCATGAATCATCATATTTTTGCGTAAATAATATTTCCTTCCAACTCTAACAATAATCCCATCCATAATTGCTCTACTTACAATTGCATCAAAATCTTTACGACCACTTTTATTATCTTTGCTTATAGATTTCAAAAAATATGTTTTGGATATTCCAGATTGTTTATTTTCTAATCTTTCAAATAAATTATCAATCATAGACATTTGTTTTATTTTTGTATCATAATCAGTCGCTACATATCTTATTTTTTGGTAAGAGGTTTTTTTTCCTATTATTTTATTAATCTTATCATCAATATTAGGTGAGGCTACATTAGAAGTCGGTATATTAGTCTTTCTTAAGGATTTTAAAAAATCAAACATTTTTATAAATGACTCATCTTTAGGAAATATCTCTCTTAAAAATAACTCTAACATAGTATCACTATTTATTATAGATTCAAAATCACTTTCAGAATAAGAATTTTTAATATGTTTTTTAACTACACAAATATTACATCCATCACAATCAATTTCTTGACAAGAAAATAATAAATCCATAACTACAATAGTGGTAATAAACTATATAATACTTATGTTAAAAAATGTTGTATTTAATATTTTGCAACCCCAAAGCGTCTAATTATGATTGATAAATTAAGGTTTGCAACCCTAAAGCGTCTATTAAAAAATAAAGTGCAACCTTAAAGCGTCAAAAGATAGTGGAAAAAAAACAATAAATATTTCCACATACAAGTAAAAAAATCAAGAAATAATCCCTAATACAGTAAATGCAACCCAAGTGCGTTCTTTGCAACCCGATTACGTCTAATCTTAGACAATAGTAGAAAATCAAAATAATAGATTTAATTGTGGTATTAGAAAGGTTTATAACGGTGTATTATGCCCAAAGATAATAGTAAAGGAGGGGTCTTACATCGAGAGATTGGCAATCAAAATATCAAGTTTTTCTAATGTTAAACATAAGTTAGCCGCTTTTGTGGTAAAGGGTGGGTCGATTAGGGCTACAGGGTATAACAAAAGGAGTTTTTACGGTTCGACTCATGCAGAAATTGATGCAATAAGAAAAATGAGGTTTCAAAAGGGAGGTTCTCAGGGTTGTGATTTGTATGTATATCGTTTTTACGCTGATGGTAGTCTTGCTTTAGCAAAACCTTGTGTTCAATGCATGAAAAAAATAATTGAG
>CERN01009376.1_pt1 | contig 41786 bp, 49 predicted proteins | sample 530761 | NCBI WGS metagenome assembly CERN01 (sample SAMEA2620947, study PRJEB7988) | marine metagenome | isolation source: saline water (ENVO:00002010), including | reverse complement strand
ATACTGCAAGTACAGATGCTAACGCAATAAGAGATTTAAGCAGTAATTCTAATCATGGTACTGTAAATGGCAATCCTACACTTAACGATGGCAATCATGGCAATGTACAGGGAAGTCCAGATTCTATAACAATCAGAGAAGGACTTAATACAAATCGAGATGGACTTGGGTTTTACTTTAAAAATCCAAGTAGCAATGTGTTAAGGTTAAATGGTAGTAATGATTTTGTTACCATTGACAGTACAGGCTCTTTACCATCTGGTGACCAAAGTAGAAGCATTACTTGTTGGATTAAGCCACATTCATTAAGTGGTGACCAACCAATAGTTTTTACAGGAACATATTCATCTAATCAACAGTTTACATTAGCATTTTTATCTGCTAATCCTACAAAAATATCTGTTTGGGGGCATTTAAATGACAATACAGGAACTGATGTTTTGACTACAGATAATTGGTGGTATGTAGGTGTTACTTATGATAGTGGTACAAATACACTTAAATCTTATATAGGTGGCGGTGCAAATAATATTAACCCCGCATTAGATATAAATAATACATCTACTACTAATTATAATACAACTTATGGAGATATAAGAATTGGTAGGGCAAGTACGCAAGATAAATATTTCGATGGAATTGTTGATGAAGTAAAAATTTATAATAGAGCGTTATCTACTGATGAAATACTTAAAGACTTTAAACACCAAAAAGGTAAACACAAAAATGACTAATACATATTTAATATTAACTAAAGCTAAATGGGAATCAGCATTACCTGCTAAACTTAAAAAAGCTGATAGATTGTCTTGGAATGAGTACACATATCGAGATGAAGAGCGTAGTGCTACAAGGATGGTAAATAAATATGATTACTATCCAAGTTTAGATAATACGAAAGATGAGATTAAAGCATACATGGATGATGCAGAAATAGCATATGAATCTGGAGATAGTAAAGCACAGCTTGTAGATAAAGTTATGGAAGCAGTTGGCCATGTTGTACCGCAAGAGGAAGAAACATATACATACACAGAGCAGGTAGTAGATACAACTACATTGCAATCACCAACTTGGAAAGAAAGTGCATTTAAACTTGGTAAACTTGGTAGTCCAAGATGGAATAACGATGGTACAAAAGTATTAGTTAAATATGAATTACCTATAGCAGATGGGACATTAGATGCAGTAAAAGGCACAAGTGGTATTACTGCTTTATCACATAGTGAAGCTATAGCTGAAATGCAAAAGGATGAATGGTCTGTTGAATAATAAGGGTAATAGTCTTGCTGAGTTTGCAGTTACTATGGCTATTATGGCTACTTTGGCTACTACCTCAGCTCCTGCTTTTAGTCGTATCTCTGAAGGAGCTAAAGCTAAACAAACTAAAGCTAATCTTGAAAAAATAGTAAAAGCATCTCAAATGTGGTATAATCAACAAGTAGAGTTGTATGGTATGGGTAAGTTCCCTAGTCAACCACATAGAACTACAAATATTGGGTTATTAGTAGATTATAATCAGAATAGAAGAATAGAAGCAGAAGAGCTATATGAAGCGGAATTTGTACCAGTATTTAGTGATACAAGTTTTTTACATTTATTTGATAATGATACAATTAAAAGCCCTTATCAAGATGGCCTATATGCATATGCCATTGTTGGTGGTTCAGGTACTGGTGATAATATAGTTAGTCCTATATTTGTAGTAGTAGATACAGAAAATATAGAAGATTTTTATAAATATTATAAACCATAATATGAGTAATGAAAAACAGTACAATCCACAAACATCAAGGAGTTATAAGACAGGATTGGTTGATGATAACCTTAGTATCCATCTTAACATTAAGTGGCTTATACAACTTTGTGTTGCCGTTTCTGGTGTTGTTTATGGATACTTACAAATTACAAATCGCATTGGAGACCTTGAGCGTAGAGTGGAACTTGCTGATACAAACATTAAAGAATTAGTCCAGAAACATATAGCGGAAGAAGAAAAAAAACTTAGTGCAATGGAAGAACAGTTGGATTGGTATAAAAAAGAGCTTAATTTAAACCCATTAAGTTGGGGTAAAAAGAAGCGGAAATAATGGATTTTTTAGCAGTATATTCAGAAGCAGGAATGATAGGCGTAGTAGGAGCTATGTTTGTCTATATGGTTTATTCTATGAATAAAAGAGCGTCAGAGCAGTCAGATGCTTTACAAGATTTAAAAACAGAAAATAGAGCACAAAGTGAAACGCTTGAAAATATGGAAGGTATGATTATCAAACTTATAAATAGATGGAATAAGTCAGATGATAAACTTGATAGAAAGTTTGATGCAATAACAAAAGAAATTAATGATTTAGATAATCAAGTATCTGAAATCAAAGGTTCTTTATCTAGGGTAAATGGAAAACACTAATGGCTAAATCACCAGCATGGCAAAGAAAAGAAGGTAAAAATAAAAGTGGTGGCTTAAATGCTAAAGGTAGAGCTAGTTATAATAGAGCTACTGGAGGTAAATTAAAAGCACCTGTTACAAAGAAAAACCCAACAGGCAAAGCTAAATCAAGAAGAAAAAGTTTTTGTGCACGCATGTGCGGTATGAAAAAGAGGTTAACTGGAGCTAAAACAGCTAGTGACCCTAATAGTAGAATAAACAAAGCTCTCCGTAAATGGAGATGTAAGTGTAGTTAATAGGAGGTATTATGCCAAAAGTAGGAAAAAAGAAATTCCCTTATACAAAAAAGGGTAAAACAGATGCTAAAAAATATGCTAAAAAAACTGGTAAAAGGGTAAAAAAAAGTGGCTACTAGAGGAGCAAAAAAAAGAAAAGGCTTGTATGCAAACATACACGCAAAGCGTAAAAGAATAAAAGCAGGTAGTGGTGAAAAAATGCGTAAACCCGGAAGCAAAGGTGCTCCTACAGCCAAAGCATTTAAACAATCTGCTAAAACTGCTAAGAATAGAAAGAAAAAATAATGGATAGTCTAAAAGTTAGTACTCTTAGTGCTAGTTCAAGTTTAGTGTACTGGCTTGATGTTATCCCAGCAATACTAATGTGTATTATGTTTGCTATGAATATAGTATATTTGTATTGGAAGATAATAAAAATAAAGGAGTCATAAATGAACATTAAGGAATTATTAGTAAGTTTAGCTGAAGAACAAGCAGAAAAAATGCAAGAAGAAGCAGTTAAGCATTTAGGTAGTGATGAGATGTCAGATAAAATAGCTACTGCAATAAACAAAAGAATAGATATACCTTTTGTATCAGAAGAAAAAGAACAAATCTTTTTTGAAAAGTGCGTTGATGTAGTTACTGATATTATTGAAGGTTTATTTAAAAAATAGCTTAGTGGGGCGAGCAATATTTTGCTTTCTCCTCCTTGGCTTTTTATTGTAAGCCCTACTAGTTATGAGTAGAAACAGAATTAAAGGTTTTAAAATACAAGGCGATAAAACAAGTCAGGATGTCCCTGACCATTGTTATTATTGTGGTAGTGACTATGTAGTTGGTATAGAGATAATAGGTTCTATACAAGAACCTTTAATATGGGAGTGTGGACATTGTGGTGAACACATGTTAAAGTTTACCAGAGAGAAAACAAAAAGATTGTTAGATAAAGCTCCAGAGCTTGATATAACACAGGAGGAGTGGGAATTAGCATGGCAAGAAAAACCAAACTAAAAACCAAAAGAGCGATAGTTACACCAGATAAACATTTTCCATTGCATGATGTACCTGCAATAAATGTTTTATGTAAAGCTATTGAAAAAGTAAAACCAGAAATTTATGTAGATTTAGGTGATGTAGGTGAGTTCGAATCTGTCAGTCATTGGCAATGGCGTAAAAAGAAAAGACCACCATTAGAGTACCAATTACCCTTTGTTGATGAAGAAATTAAAAAAGTAAACGAAGGACTTGATATAATACAGAAATCACTTGATAAAGCTAAAGTAAAAGAAAAATACTTTTGCGAAGGTAATCATGATGATTGGTTAAATAGATTTGTAGAAGAAAATCCTTATCTTACTAAGTATAAGTTTAAGGATGCACTCAAACTAAAAGAAAGAGGATATAAGTATTATCCCTGTGGTAAGATGCTTAAAATAGGTGAGTTGTATTTTTATCACGGTAATCACTATGCAGGTGTAAACCATACTAGAAATCATTTACTTAGAATGGGTTGTAATGTTATGTATGGTCACCATCATGATATGCAACAGAGTAGTGTGACACACATGGATGGGCCTAAATCTGCTTGGAGTATTGGATGCTTAAAAGATATGACAGCAGAGGCTAATGTGTGGTTAGGAAATAGACAACATAACTGGCAACTTGGTTTTGCTATAGTAAACTTTTATGGTAAAGGTCAATTTAATGTTGAACTTTGTACTATAATAGATGGTAAAACAGTTGTAGATGGGGAGTTAATAGACGGCAATGCCTAGAATGGTCGCAGAAATAAAGAACTTTGGAGTGGGTATAGTAGCTACACCTGATAGTAAAGATATACCCACAGATGCTTCAGATTACTCATTAGATGTAGAACCTGTAGCAAGTGATGGTATGGTTAAAGGCAGAAAAAAAGATGCTTATAGTGTATTAGGCTCTGGGTTTAGTGGAACTGCTAATAATACATCAAGAGTTAGACAAACAATATATTATAAGAGACCTACTGCTTAATGGCTGTATTTGATAAAGATAACTTTATACTTGATGGTACTTATACTGGTACACAAACATTTGATTACGAAATTAGATTATATCCAGCACCTTTTGGTACACCCAGTGGTAAAAGTACTTTTAAATATAGAATAGCTAATATAAATAAAGTTATAGCTCTTAAGTTTACTCATAATAGCACTAATGTTACTGTAAGAAGATTTCAAGATGAAGGATATATAGACCATCCTGACGGTTTACCACTTTTTGTTGGTGATTCAATTTATGAAATTACAGGTAAAGAAAATGTTTCTAGTTCATCTAATATAGGTACTATAGCTAGTATAACTTCTGGCACAGAAGGAGTAAATGTAACTGCATTTACCTTAGCATCACAGCCTACATGGTCATTTAGTTCTGGAACATTAGATGCTCAAGTAGAATATAGAGCTGAATTAAATTCTTCTACTAATTTAGAAGACCATACTACGCAAAGTCATGCATTTACTAATTCTAAACTTTATGGTTTGAGTTTTTATTATACGGGTACACTTAATGCAACTAACCCTGTTAATCCTAGCGGTGGAGCTGTTTACTATGAAATAATGCATTTTAGTGCTTATGCAGATAATGGTTTTAAAGTCGATAAAATGGCTAAGGTATTTAAAGATGGTAAATGCAATGTTATAGGTTGGAATGAATCTGATAATAAATTTCGAGAAAGAAAAAATATTTATGCTGATGGACTTATTAATTCTAATGTAGCAGAGTTAAGTAATGTACTACAAGAATTTAAGGTATCTGATAAACCAGATTTTGTAGCAAGAGGTGATGATTTATATATAGGAACTGGTAAAAATAGTCTTCCTTTATTCTTAGGACATCCTAATATAACACAATTTGGTAAAAAAATAAGTGATGAAACAATTTTTAGTACAGGGCCTACATTAATTAATACTAGTATAATGCCTTCTTTAGAACAGTTTGTTTTACCTTATTCTGCTGGTACTACTATGTATAATGCTAACATAACGAACTCTAGCTGGGCTTTATCTTCTAGTACTCAAGAGGTTGTAGGTTATCAAAATGAAAGTGGTTATTTATTAAAAGGTACAAAAGAAGAAGGTGTATCTGAATCAGTATATTGCGGTGGTGTAATACAAGCTATTAGACTTGATTATGTTGAAACAAATAAAGTTTGGGTATTAGTTAATAAAGTAACCTCATATAGGATTTTATTTATTAATACATCAAATATGACAATAGATTCTAATAGAGTATATAAGTTAACTGGAAATTCTTTACCAAACGCTAGTTCAAAAGAAGTAAAATTAACTGATATATTAATTACTCATGATTTTCAAACAAATGAATCAAGATTATTTTTACAAGCATCTGATTTTAATATAGATACTAAACCAATACAAGAATGTATATTTGGAACGCAAGAAAGTATAAGACAAAGTTATATATGGAGAACAGATAATTTATATACAGCACCAGCTAGTATACCTGCTGTTGGATATACAGATTTAGCTTGTGTTGATATAACACCAAGAACTGAAGGTTCTTATGAAAGAACAACAAACCCTAATATTAATGTAGAATTAGACCCTTATTGGTATAGTTTTACTAATGTAGATGAACAAAGTAGTGCAGGTGGAGCAGAATTTATTGAGCAAGGACATTTTTCAAACACTGATAAACCATTAATAGGAGATGAATTTAGAATTAAACAAAGTTTACCTAAAAGAGGTTTATTTATATATGGGCACCTTTATAATGCTAGTAATAGTCCTAATGTTGGTTTAGTTATACCTTATGTAGAAAATACAGTATCAACTGGAGCTAGACATTGGAATATAGCTAAAGAATATGGTGAAATTATAAGAAGTGAGGGTGAAGTTTATATTAGCGGTCAAAGAATAGTTACTACTATAAAATCGACAAAAGCTAAAATAGGGCCTATAATAAAACAAAGCTTAAGTTACCCTAATGCTGATGACCATAGTGCAACTGGAAATGTAAATGTATTACTTGGTTCTCATATACAAATATTTGCAGATTCACACAATTTTGTGCATCATACAGCTAGTGGATATACTGGTGTAAAAAGAATAATGTTTAATGCAGAAACTGCAGAATTAAATCATAATATAGAATTTAACCCTGATATTCTAGATGATACTACATCAGAAACATTTTATGGAGATGGTTCTAATATGAGTGATTTTGAAAGTATTACTACTGTTATTGGTGAAAGCTTAATGCCAAATGGAATACTAATAACAAATGCACATGAGTTGCATTATTGGGATATATTACAAGCAGATTTTGAAACAAGTAATAGTGCTGGTGATGGAAATTCAAGAAATGATAAAGTAGATAATAAAGGGTATGATATTTTAGATACTCATTTATATGCTAATCAAATAAGTCTTTCTTTCTTTTTAAATTTAAATGACCATTCGTTACCAAATAAAACTTTCAGTCCTAGTACTAATGGCGATGTAGATAATCCTGAATCAACTGCTACAGGTAATCCAATACTTGCTTCTCAGGAAATATTTAAAAACACAACAACTAATCCAGATACTATTGGCTTTGCGAGTGTACTATTTCCTAGTGATAGTTTTAAACTTTACTATCTTTATGATTTACAAAGTAATAATATAGATTCTTCAAATGTTTTTACTTTATTTGATATAAAAGCAAGTATAAAAATAGATGTAGATGATAGTGATATAACTACAATATTTGACAATCCAATGTTACTTCCAGATAAAAGTGCTGATAGTAGTTCTAACTCTCATTATTATACAAAATATTATAGAATATCTTTAATGTATGATGGATATCAAGAAAGCGTTTTAGATAAGAGTGTTTATTCATCATCTACTAATCCTTATAAATATGGACAAAAAATTACAATAAGTGCATTACCAAACTATTTAAATCATAGAATAAGCCATATAAATGTATATCGTGGTAAAGCTTATGATAGTAACAGTTCTAAAGCTGATAGTGAATATGTACTTATTAAAAGCATACCTTTTGATGGTGATGGTTGGAGAGATAGTACGGATGGATATTTAAAATATACATTTCATGATAATACAGGTGAAAACTTTGGAAGTTATGAAGCATTAACTGGAATAAGTCCAGAAATGTCTACAAACTTTTTGCATTATTCTATATCTGAAGAGTGTGCTGGATATTTGTTTGTAGCTCAAGCAGATAACCCAGAAATAAGTAATACTGACAATTATATTTTTAGAAGTAAAGCTGGCAAGTTTAATATATTTAATTGGGCTAATGAGTATTGTGCATTACCAGAAAAAATAACTGCATTACAAAGTTATAATAACTTTTTATATGCATTTAGTCCTGCTAATGTATATACAATAAACCCTAATAATTTAAGTATAGTAGATAGTATGCAAGGTCAAGGTGTGTTAAGTAATGAAGGTGTAATATCTACTGATTATGGAATGTTTTTTGCAGATAAGTATGGTGTATATGTTCATAATGGTAAAAGCTCTCAACTAATAAGTAGAGTTATAGAATATACAAATAATACTGAACTAGCTAATTTTGTATGGAGTGCAATAGATTGGGATAGTCAACATCCTAAATTAGCTTTTGATTCACAAAGAAAAGCATTGTTAATATTTTTTGAAGTTAGTAATAATTCATATGCTTGGGTATATAGTGTTCTCCAAAAAAGATGGGACTTGTGGAGCTTTGACAACAAAGTTAGAGCTATAATACAAGGTAAGTTTGGAGAAATAATTGCATCAGACGGCTCATTATTCCAAGTAGGGACTGGAACTACTCGTAAGGCTTGGGAGTTCCAGTCCAAAAAAATTACAGCAGGGTTTGATACATACGAAAAACAGTTTAAAGAAGTACACTATGAAGGTACTAGTAGTTTAAATACTACATACAAAACTTCTCTTGCAGATAGTAGTTGGAATGCATTAAGTTCCAATAGATTAAATTCGGCTCATAGTAAGTCGAAATGGTTGCAAATAAAAGCAGAAGATACTGCTGGAAATAAGCAATTAGAAAGCCTTGGTGTGCATTTTAGACCACTAAGAGCAAAGAGTACAAAGGTATGAGCAGAGTAACTGACCCTTTAGTAAAAATGGAACTTGAAGAATTATCTTCAAGGCTTGATGTTCTTGAACAGAGTATAAAAGGAAACAAGTCAAAGTCTTACGATAAGAATGAAAAATTGCAATTAGGAACATATAGAGTCCTAAAAGAAGAAGGTAAGTATTATATTGAATTTAAACACAAAGATGGATGGGTTAGGTCTGATTCATCTAATTTTACATTAAGAGGTTAATATGTTAGGTGGATTAATAGATGCTATAATGGGAAATCCAAGTGCTGGTAGATTATCTAGTACAGTTAGTAAAGGTATGAACCAATACATTGGTGATATAAAGGGTATGGGTACGCAACTTGGTGATTACGCTAAAAATGCTATGGCTTTTCAAAGTGGCCAAAATCAAGCACAAAGACAAATGTTACAAGACCAAGCTAGTAGAGCTACTGCAATGGGTGGTATGCAAGCACAAAGAATGGCGGCTCAACAAGGCATGGGAGGCTCTGGTTTATTACAGCAAGCACAAGCAAATCAAGCTTATCAGAATATGATGGGTGCTGGAACTGCAGGATTAAAAGGTTTCTTAGACCAACAAAGATTAGGTGCAGGTTACCTTGGTCAAGCTAGTAATATACTTGGTCAAGCAGGTGAAATGCAAAGTCAATTAAATGTAAGTAAAGCTAATATATTACAACAACAAGCTAGAGGAAGAGGAATGTTTTATCAAGATTTATTAGGCGGTCTTCTTCCGGGAGTATTTCCGGGAATGGCTGAAAGAGGACAACAGGGAGGTGGTAATTAATGGCTATATTTGACCCAGCAAGACAAGGAGGAGTTCAAGCACCTAATGCTATGTTTGCTAAATTAAATGAGCAAATGCAAGCTTATAGAGAAGCTCAGCAAATGCAAAGAGAACAGCAAGCAATGTCTAAACTTAGAGAACAAGGTTTATTAGGTGTAAAAACTGCAGGTTTGTTTGATGCAACTACTGGCAAAATAAATTTAGGTGCTGGTGATGCAATGACTACTAAAGAACATTATAAAGCATTAAGTCAAGACCTTGGTGATAAAGAAATGAAAAAAGTATTTGGTCGTACTGCTACTGCTGATGATGTAAAAAGTTTTATTAAAGGTGAGCAAAGAAAAAGAGACATTGAAATACTTAATGCTATTGACCTTAGAATGAAGGAATTAAATACTGATAATATTTATAAAGTGATAGAAAAAGGAGATACTTCATTTAAAGATTGGTATAATACAACAGACCAAGAAACTAAACTAAAACTGTTAGAGGCTGGATATCACCCTGAATTAAAAGAAGGTTTTGGTACAATAGGTATGGAAAGAAGAAGAGCTCAAGGTAAGAGTGCTATACCGGGATATGGTTTACTTGCTGGAGCTGGAGCTGTAGGAGCTGGTGCATATTTTGGTAGAGATAAAATAGCTAACTTAGCTAAATCTTACGCAGGTAGAAATGCTAAACAACTTCAATATGGATTAGGTCAAATGGCTAGGGATATTGAAGCTGGTAATTTATCAGGAAAAGAAGCTCAAAGAATTGTTAGAGAAATGAAAGAAAATGTTCCTAGTAAAAGTAAAAAAGGATTATTAAACTTTATTAAAAGAAAAGCTGGCCCAGAGTTTGCAAAAAAATTAGCTAAAAGAGGTGCTATCGCTACATTGCCAATACCCGGTGCTAGAGTAGTAAGTGCTGTAGGTATGGGTTTACTAGGTTACGACTTAGCTAAAGCATTACTAAGCGATGATTAATAATGGCAAGATTAGGATTTCAACCTACTCTAGACCAGAACACAACTAATCAACTTCTAGAGCAGTATAAACAACAACCTGATAAGTTTGATTACCAACAAACAAACTTACTCAGAGACCACGCAGACCATTATAAGATAGAAAGTCCAGATATACAACTGGCTGAAACATCTTTTGGTAGCCTATTATCACAAGCTGGTAAAGGCTTTATACATGGTTTTACTACACTTGATATTGACCACGGTAAAACTGAAGGACAACCAGACACATCATGGGAAAGAATAGCTAGAAGTCTAGGTCACCTTGCAGGTTTTGTAGGGTATATACCCGGAGGTAGTATTGTTAAGTTAGCAGGAGCTAAGACTATTGGTAACTTAATGCAAAGAGCTAGAGGTAAATCAATACCTCTGCTTGTTGCAGGTGCTAGTACTAAGGGTATAACAAATATAGCAAAACAGTTTGGTAAGCGTGGTACAGATGCTAAGGCTGATGCAGTCAATTCTGTTACAAAGTTTTTATCTACACCAACAGGAGATGCTGTTGAAGGAGCAGTTAATCTTGGTATAGCTAGTGGTGTTAGTGCATGGCAAGAGGGTATAAGTGCTGTAGCTGATTCTATGTTTGGTGGTGCAGTATTTGGTGCAGGATTTAGAGCTATAGGTAATTTAATTAGAGTTCCCGGAGCCAAACCTATAGTACCCGGTACTCCCTTAAAAGAACTTACTAAAGAACAAATAAACGAAAAAGCATTGCGTGGTATAGCAGGTGCTTTAATGCAAGGTTTACCAGCTACTGCTCGTGGGGCTACTACTGAAGAACAAATATATGATTATTTACTTGGTGCTTTCTTTGGTAGTAACGAGATGGCTGTTAAAAACAGAAGAGCTCTTGAACATATAAAGAAAATGAAAACTGAGTACAGAGACCCTGAAACGGGTCAATTAGGTACTGAAGTTCCTGAGTTAGCAGAAGGTTGGCAAGATTTAGATAGAGCAAGTAAAAGAGTCGTAAAGGATATGGTAGAGACTGAGATATCACAGGGTGGTGCTTTATCATATATAGTAGCTAGAGATTTAATGAATAAGTCTAGAGCTATAAAAGAAGCTGAAGGTAAAGCTAAAGAGATATACGAAGGTGAGCCAGTAGAAAGAATAAGACGACCTGAAGAAGAAATTACAGTAAGTAAGGACAAAGGCAATGATGGTGAAGGTAGCCCTGAATTAGCTGATATTAGTACACCTTACGAAGCTTTATTTACTAAGACAAAGTATTATGTTAAAACTTATTTAGAAGATGTTTATAAAGGCGTATCAGACCCTAAAGCTGAAATGGAAAACACTTGGAGAAGTGTTAATAGAAAATGGAATGATGTAGTACAGGAGCAATTAGCATTACCTGAGAGACCTAATCCTGCAGGTGAAATGATTAACTGGCTAAATACTGTATATAAAAGAGGTATTGTACCTGATACACCAGAGTATCAATTCTGGGTTAAATGGGGACAAGCTAGAAAACATAATAAACCTGTAGCTGTAGGTTCTATAGCTGTAGATGTAAACCAACCTAAGCCTAGAGTTCAGTTTTTAAATCCTGAATTAGAATCTAGAGCAGTTAATTTAGCAGGTAATAGTAAAGAACTAAGAGAACCTACTAAAGTTATAGAGGATGAGTATGTAAGGTCATTTGCAGAAGAAAATCAAGGTATAAGACCTGATGTTACTAAAGAACCTGTATATGTAGCAGTAGACCATTTTGTAACTAATGTACCAAACAATGGTAAGTATTACTCTGAGCGTAGCTTTTCACAAATGAAAAGAGACATTAAGCAAGAGGTTGAGTTTGATGCACAAAGACTACAAGCTGAAGGTATGTTTGAAGGGCCTAAAAAAGCTGTAGAAAAAAGTATTAAAAATTATATCCAGCGTGCTACAGAACAGCGTTATAATGATATGATAACTGGTAGTATAAAAGAAATGAATGATAGAGGTTTTTATTATCTTGGTGGTAGAGGTGATGCAGAAAGATTGTACTTTGTAAAAGCTAGTCCTAAGCTTAAGAAACAAATGAAGATTAAGCTTGATGATGGCAAAGAAGTAAGTTATAAACCTAGAGATATTATTAATGAGTTTTTATCTAGTTTAAAAAAAATTGACCCCAAAGCTAATCAAGAGTATAGATTAGAAAGACAAAGGTATGTAGACTATACTAAAGGTATAATGTCTAAAGAAGAGGCTATAAAAAGCTTTGATACTTCATATCTTAACAATGTTTTATACGACCTTGGTATGAATGGATTAGACCTTAGTACTGCTAGTTTTACAAAGCTTAATGCACCTAATATGATAAAAGATGCTAAAGCTTTTAACAAAAGAAGTCAAATATGGTTTACAAATGGTTTACCATCAGACCCTAATTATATTAGAAAAGAATTAAAGTTTAGACATGGTATTGATATAGATGATACAGGGTATAAAGCTGTAATAGTAAAAGACCCATCAAAAGAAACTAATCTAAATAGTAAAGCAAGTGATTATGTTCATACAGTAGATGGTGAAATAGTAGTATTACCTGAAATAGTAGAAGCTCATAATATAGAAATGGGACTACCTACCAGTGGTAATGTTAATAAGTCTTTTATTGTATCTAAAAATGCTGATTATGGTGCATTACTTGGTAAATACCAGTTTAAAGGTGCACATACAGAATTAGCTAGAGCTATGCGTAAGAAGGGTATACACATGATTGTACCTGAATCAGCCGCTAAACAATATGGAAATAGAAAAGATTATGCAGAATGGGATTGGTTTAATAAAGCAATAAGATTTAAAGAAGCTGATGGTAAGATAATAACAGACCCTGTATTACATGACCTACCTATACAAGATATAAGAACTGTACCATCAGAAATAACAAGTGAGAAGTATACTAAACCGCAAAGATTACCTAAGCAGATGCAGAGTAATCTTACACCATTTGGTTTTGAACCAATAAAACAAGAAGCTATTGATAGTATATTTAAAGAAGCAAGTGAGCGTTCTTTTAAAGGTGAGGAATTATGGAATAAAGAGGCTGATAAATTACTTGCTGAACCTATGAATGAAAAGTTAGAAGATAGAATAATAGCTAATATAGAAGATGTTGGTATACAAAAACTATTAAGTTTAATGTCCAATACTAAGAATGAATCATTTGCTATAAAAGCTTATAAAAAGATACTTAAGATTAATGAAGAAGTAACCTCTGAGCTAATGGAAGAAGGTGAGATAAATAGCCAAGATGCTAATCTAATGAAGCTTGATGCTATGGAATGGTCTAGTACATTTGAAAGAATGACACAACTAAAACCAAACTCACTTATTCCTTTATTACATAAAGTAGGTAGTCAATATAGGCAATCAGCTATGCGTAACTATATTATGGCTCAAGTAGTTAAGCCTAGGTTAAAGAATAGCGTAGCTACAAGAATGACTGGCTATGACCCTTATACAAGAACACTTAAGAATAAGTACGGAGATTTAACATTACTTGAAAAGAATGATAATATATTTTTCTTAGATGAGGGACATAGAGAAACTAAGATATATATGGACAATGGTCAGCAAAGAAAACTTGGTGACTTATGGAATGAATATGTAGATAGAAAAGGTCAGATGGATAAACCTACTAGAGAAATGTATGAAGATATATTTAAATCTGTAGGCGTAAGAGTTCCAATGGACTCTCTAAGTGGTGCTCATAAGCTCGTATTTGCCGGTTTTACGGGCAGAAAAGGCTATGGTAGTATCTTACATCCAAGAACTATGGAAGCCTTAGGAGGAGCTGATTTAGACGGTGATAAAGCTACTATATTTTTTGGTGGTGAAAAGAATGGTTTTAAGAAAGCATGGAAAGATGCATACGGCTCACAGAAACAAGAGTTTTATACTAAGGATAAAGATGGTAACCCTATAGTTAGTTTTAACAAACCACCTGATATGAGAAAGATGTTTGCTGAAAGTAATCCAGAAACATTGCAAAGAATTAAAAGTCCTACACTTAGGTATAGTCCATTGATGAGACTGCAAGCAAGTAAAGGTGCGTATGAAGGTAGAGCTATGTTAGGCCCTGCTGTTGTTAATAGGGCTACAATACTTGCTACATATAATCATGTAAGAAGTTATATAGAATCAAAAGGTTTAAAAGAATTAAAGATAGACTTGGGTGGTGGTAGCTTTGGTGTTATAAGACCTAAAACATCTCAAAAAGATTTAGCTGAGTTTAGAAAAAGAGCTAGAGCTAGTGTTGCATTAGCATCTGACCCTATGGATGAAGCTGGGTTAAAGAATATGGATGTATTTTTTGATAGAGTATATGAAAGTTTATTTGATGTACAGATGTTTTACCCTAAAAAAGGTAAGAAGGGTTATTGGAGATTTGGTAATGAAGATGTACAGGCTAATCAAAAAAGAAGATTAGTACTTAGTATTATGAGTGGTATAAATAGTGCAGGTTTTGGTAGAAACCTAAGAACTCATAGAATGTATACTTACCCAGAGTTTAAAGATAAAATGGTACAATCAGAAAACTTACCACCTATAGGTAAAGATAGAAAAACTGATGTTACTTTTTATGGTAAGGTAGCTAAACTTGTTACGCCTCTTGATTGGACTGATTCATTTTTACATAGGATGGAATCAAATAAAATTGACAACTGGTATAGAGACTTAAATGAAACATTAAAAACTCCTGAATATAAAGAGATAAGAGATGCTCTTGGTAGAAAGAGTTTGGTTGTGGGTATGCAAAGACCTATACAGTTAGTTAGAGGTAATAGACTTTGGGATTATGAATACAGGTCTAGATTAATAGATAATGATGCTGATTTTAATAACTTTATAAGAAGTAATCCTGACTTATTTTTATCTAAGATAAGAAGTTTGTATAACTCTAATCCTCACAATGAGTTACCATTTCCTACTACTAGGAATAAAAGACTTGAATATGCATCTTTGTTTGATTCATTAAGTAAGTATACAAAAAGAACAGAGCTTAATAAAAACCTAAGTCAACAAGATATTAATAATATGTTACCTGAGATGCTAAAGAGTAAAACAGATAAAGCATCTGTACTAGACAACTTAGTGAGGCAAGCATCAGAGTTTATATCAGAAGACCTAGGTGACTGGAGTAGTGTAAAACTTATAAATGAAGTATGGCGTAAAGATGCAATAAGTAAAGAAGAGTTTAGTAATATAGCTAGACTTGCTGAAGAAAAAGCTCGTGTTAAATCTAAACTAGATAAAGAAAGAGAAGCAGTAGATGAACTAGAAAGAATGGATTTAACTGATGCACAAAAGAATAGAATACTTGAGATAGAAAGAACAAGTGCAGGTGAGAAGGTGTCAGCAGAGGTAGACCAAAGACAGGTAGATACTATGATAGCTATGGATAAACAAGGTAAGCCTCAAGCTTGGCAAGACTTGTATGATGCATTACTTATTAGTAGTTGGCAAAAGGGTAATCCTGACTTTGTAAAACGATTAGAGTCTGGTATAAATAAACTACCTGCTGGCAGAGGAAAGAACCAAGCATTAAGATATTTAGAAGCACAAAAGAAAAGTTTAAATAATACAAAGTTTAGTAAAGTGGGATTTGCATCTAAAGAAGTAAGTGATTACATGATAAGAAGACAGCTTGATATTATGGATGAAGCATTTACTAGTATGAAACCAGAAAAGTTGCCTCTGGAATCAGCGGATAAGATTATGGATAATTTTGAAGCAGAGGCAACAAAGCAACCATTGTTTAATAAAGATGGTAAAAGAACAGAAGGTTTAGCTATTAATGCTAGAGACTATGATGTTGAAACTAAGAAATATTTGGATGAATACGCTCCATTTAGAGGTCTAAAAGAGGGTAAATTAAATAAAACGATGGTTAAGGTCTATAATGAATTAAAAGGTCATTTAGATTATTATGGGCCTAAAACTGCTGAAAATTTAAACTACATTGTAAGAGATATGATTAATAAAGATATCAATACAATGAATGCTACAGATTGGAAAATAGTAAACAATATATTTAAGAGCCATAGAGAAGGCACTTGGTTTCAAAGAACCTTTGCTAAGGTTGAGGGTAAGTTTCCTAAGATAGCTAAGCGTTATTATCATATGTTTCCTGAAGCAATAGAGCGTGATATTATGAGGCATGAGATAGAATGGAACAATACAGAGACTGTGTATAAAGATAAATATGGTAACTGGGTTACGGGTAAAGCTAAATCTGCTCAAGGATGGATGGGTGAGATACAGAATCACATATATCTATCACAGGAACTTGGTACTATGCAAAGTCAAAGAGAAGAGCGTAAATGGGCTGAAGCTACTGAAAGGTATATGAATACTGAATTAGGTGAAAACCTATGGTGGTATGCAATGGCTGATGCAGAGGCTAAATTTGAAATACCAAGACTAAGACAAAGAGCTAAAGATGGTGATGCTATAGCAGAAAGTTATGCACAAACCTATGAAAAAAGAGTTAAAGAATGGGCAGATAAAGTAGAGTGGGATAAGAATAGAGAAAGAAGCCTTACTATGGTTGGTGGTGAAAGAAGACCAGCCTTTGAAGTTGTAAAAGAAATACAAGACTTAATAGCTGTAAAGAATCAAGAAAACTGGTTAAAACTTACTGGTGATATAGAGTTTGTAAATGGATTTGCTAATAAAGATGCTAAGGGTAATGTAGAATATATAGAGGGTGTTGATGCTAGTGGTAATAGATATAAGACTGATATACCTGTATTCAATAGAAAGAAAGTAATAGATTTTTTCTTAGACCATATGAGACATGGTAAAGCTATGCCTGAGAATAAAATAGGCATAGATGGCATGCGTAAGATTATATTAAGTTTTCAGATACAACAGTTGCGTAACGCAGAAAGAACCGCTGGTGATACTAATCCCATAAGGAAAACATTGCGAGATGGAGCAAGTTCTGCATTAACTCGTATGCCATTACAAAAAACAGGTAAACTTGGCTATGAAGGTTATGTAGGAGATAAAAAAGCATTGTTTGGTTATTTCCCTCATGTATCTAAGATGTTTGAGCGTGGTATAGTTACTGGAGATTTACGCAAAAAGATTAAAATGATATGGGAAAGTAACATACCTGAAAAAGAAAAGAGAGAAAAGATTGCTAAGGTTTACATGCAAACAAAACAGCTTACTGGTGATTTTGTAGAAATGGATGTACAAAACGAAGCATGGGAATATGTTACTGACTCTATTGTTAAGTATCAAAAGAAACAAGACCTTAAAGAGCAGATATCTTGGTTTGAAAATACTGGTAAGATAGGTAGTCAATTCTCAAGAGAGAATCATATAGACGGGTGGAATCTAAGCCCTGAAGCATACTTAGAATATAGTAATAGTATAAATAGGATGTTATATAGGCAAGTTGGTCAGCTAATGGCTAGAGAAACTATAGTTAAGTTTGCTAATAAACATAAAGACATGCCTGAAGACTTACGCTCTAACTGGATGAACTTTTTTAAACTATACTCTCAACAAAGTCTTGGATTTCCTGCAGTAATACCATCGCAGTTATTTGAAAATAAGAATATGAACATTAAGGGTACATTGTATAGTGCTTTTGCTGACAACATGGTAGCACAAAGATTTGATAAAATAGCTAAAAAACTAAACTTAGTTGGAAAAGATTTACCACCTGAACTAAAAGACTTAGGTAGAATAGATGCACAAACAGTTATAAACATAGGTAATGCTGAAGCTAAGTATTCACTTGCTACATTACTTGCTCACCCTAAGTCTAGTGTTGGTAACTATTTAGGGGGTTCAACACTTACAGTTGTAAATGCAGGTTGGAATAATTTTAGAAAAGCAAAAGACTTAGATTTTTTAAGAAGGAATATAGATAGCAATTTTAAAACTTGGAACGATGTTAATACTTGGGTTAGAGAGCTAGGCATCATTGAGGAATTTATAATTCGTGAAGTAGGTGCCAACCCAAGATTAACTGGTGCTAAATTTAATTCCTTCTTAAAAGATTTTAAACAAGCAATAAAGAAAGACCCTGACTTACCCGATGTTAAATTAAGGGATTTAGGTAAAAAGCATGGTGTAAGTCAAAGCTTGATGGATATAGCAGGTAAATTTATGTCTATGCCTGAGAGAGCATTGCGTAGAGATTCTTTTATAGCACATTATATACAGGCTAGAAATAAGCTTGGTGGTAGAATACTTGAAAGAAATCATCCTTTTTTAATAGAACTTGGTAAAAGAGGAGTTAAAGCTACACAATTCTTATATAGCGTACCATTTCGACCTTTATTTGCAGGTACAGCTATGGGTAAAATGATGACTAGATTTCAACTCTGGGCATGGAATAGTGTACGCTTTAGGAATAAAGTATTAAGAGAGGCTAACATTTATGGTATAGACCCAACTAGTCAAGAATACGATAGGTTTAAGAGACTTATGATAAGTGATATGGTGTCACTAGCATTAGGTTCTATGTTTATGTATTCACTTTTTGGTTCACAGATGCCACAACCTTATGCTTGGTTTCAAGACTTATCTGATTGGTTATTTGGTGATGAAAAAACAAGGGATAGAGCATTCTTTGGCTCATATCCTACAGCTCTTGCACCATTACAACTTATTACACCACCATCATTTAGGCTATCAGGGCCTATATTAAATGGTCTTATTAATGATGATTGGGAAAAGATGGGTAATTATTACGCTTGGACAATGTTTCCTTTTGGTAGATTAGCAAGAGACCTTGTTGGCCCCGGTGGTTTAACTGATAATCCTTATTATGGTATAGATAAACTAACAGGTATACCAGTAGTAAGTGCAAAAAGACTAAGTGTTAAAGAAAAAGAAAAAGAAGAAAAGGGTGAAGAGTCTTGGTCACCTCCGGGAATGAAAGCATCTAGTATATTTGGAGCAATGTAATGGCTGAAAATAAAAACGAGTTTGGAGAAAACTTATTAAAACTTGCAACTGTTGCAAGTATAGCTGTACCAAGTGCAGGGTTAGCTAGTAGAGCAATTTTATTTGGAGCAGGTAGAGCTAGGAATTTATTTGTATCAAGTATGAATAATTTCTTAAATGGATTCTATGGTAAAGGAGTAGGTGGAGTAGGTAAGGCGTATTTAGCAGGTAAAGAGGGAGCAAAAGGTACAGCAAGAATGGCTCAGCAAGCATTGAGTCCAGCACAATCTTTTGCATTTAATAAAACTGGTGTATCTAAAGTTAGTAGAGATATATATGAACAATCTAAAATAGTTAAAAAAGAAGCTATAGATATGTTCAAAAGAGATGAAATAAGTTATTCTAAAGCTAGAAGCTTAATAAGAAATGCTGATAAAAAAGTGTTTGCTAAATTAACTAATGATTATAGAAATACTTATATGTATACAGGTAAGACACCATATGAAGGTATAAATAGATTTATTAATAGAGAGGGCGGAACTGCTAAAGGCATATTGGTTAATATGAAAAATAAGTACAATGTACTTGATGATTTTGATGGACAAGATTTAAAAATGCTTGGTATAGGATTTCAAAAAACTCCTACATTATATAATCAATTTGCAGTATATAAGAATGTACCCCATAGTGATGTATTAAGAATGATACAATTTGATAGAAGAGTATATGAAGGTTTGCAAGCATTAGATAGAACATTACCTCAAGATAGAAAAGCTAATACTATAAAAGCTATATTTAATAAATTTAATACATCTCAAGTTGGTGATGATATATATATATCTATGTCACCTAAGGGTAAGCCTAACTATGATTGGGGTGGTTATAAAGGTTTAATGAAGTATAATCTTAAAAAACCAGATAAAATAAAACTATTAGCTAGTGATAGGCCTGATTTGTTTGGCTATTCAGCAGAAACTAAAGGTAGGCAAACACTTAATATAACTAAGGCTAGAGAAATATCTATACCCAAGGCTAAGAAAGATATTGAAAAAATACAGGATGAAATTAAAGATTTAGAAATAGAAAGTATAAAAGGTATTGATAGTACTGATTCATATGCAGAGGTAATGGCTAGAAAAGCACAAAGAAAAGCTATTAAGAATACTGGTCTAGCTACACCTACACCTAAACAATTAGACCCAACAAAAGCAGAGCAAGTACAGGCATTATCTAATTATAGTCCTTTAGCTAAAACAGATAAGGTTAATATTAATAAGTTGTACAAAGACCATGATAACATAGTAAAAAATGCTAAAAACCAAAAAGGTTTTAATGAATATAGAAATTACTTTATGAGAAACAGAGTACAAGCCAGTGCTGGTATGGCAGGATTGGCTGGTTCTGGGTTACTTGGTTATACTTATTTAACTAATGATGAATAAATAAAAGTTTTTTTCTAAAATCTGATGGGTGTACTATGAGATTTTTTTAAAAAGAGAAAGGGGGATAGAGAGCTATAATCCCCCCTTCATGACCTATACGGAGCTAAAGTGCAGGTCTTACACAAGCTTTAAAGTATTCACAGCCTTTTTCTACAAAACACTCTTTGCCTTCATACTCTTTATTAAGTATTTGTGCAATCTGAGTATTATCTTCATTACGAACAAACAACACCCCACTACATTTACCAACATCATAGTTGGCACAATGTAGCAGGGCTAGTCGTTTATTACTCACAGTTTACTCCCGGTGCACAAAAGCCATTTGTCACCTGCTGTAAGTCTTCGTCTATCTGTTTTTGCTTCATTTCGTGAAGTTTTTGTATAGTTTCTTCCATAAATAATTGCAATTCAGTATCTTTAACTAATGCATTACTTATTATTTCTAATTCACTTAAGTTAAGTTTAAGTGTAGCATTTGGCTCACTCATGCTTTAGCTCCTATTTGACCTAAGAATGTTTCGTATTCTTCAATATAAGCCCGGGCAGTGTTTAATAATATCTTATTATACTCTCTAGCTTGTGCTTTTCTTTGATGACTACTTCTCATTGCTTTTATCTCTTGTCTTTGAACTGTTGACATAATTTGAACCATTCTTTTATATCCTGCAGAACCTAATTCAATAGTATTATTTGCTATTAAAATTAAATAAAACTTTAATAATTCTGCATCACTTATTCTAGTATCAGGTTCTTTATTACCCATACCTCTATTTTTTGTTACGAAGTTTACTGGGTTTTTTGTTTTAATTTGTAACATTAGTATCGCCCTCCTTTGGCTAATTTTCTCATTACATAGGTGCTTAATTCTTCAGGAAGCTCCATTACTAAATCAACTAGTAAACTAAAATCCTGTTCATCAAGCGGCCCTTTTCTTGTATTACATGTTCTACATATTAACTGCAAGTTCTCTACTAAACTATCACCACCTTTAGTTAATGGTATAACATGGTCACAAGCTATGTTTCGATAATTAAGTTTCTTATTACAATATTTACAATCATTACCATAAATATCAAGAAACATTTGTTTTAACTGATTTAGCTCTATATCAAACTTTGTGCCTGATTCTATAGCTCTTCTTTTTAAACTAGACTTTAATGCACTTATTTTGCGTAAAAGCTTTTTATAAGCTTTCTGCCAATGGGTACCATGTACAGGTACAAGTATTTTTTTAAAGTCTTGTTTATTCATTTCTTTTTTTTAGCAAGCCAAGCCCATAATTTCATTACAGCTTTTTTTCTTACTATATAGTTATTCTCTTTCATACTTCTCTAATGTACTACAAGGGATATCTATATACAACTTATTATTATCACTATATCTTCCCCAAGTACCGTTATGTAAATTATCCCATATTAAGTCTAAATTCAATAAGTATTTCTTATCTAGTTTAGTAGCATATATAAACACTTGTACTGGTGCTATACCATTCCAGAGATTATATTGATGCAAATCATCTATCTTAAACTTAACAGAATTTTGACAGCCCTTTATTTCTAAAAAGTAAAAAGTACTATTTACAAATACAAACATGTCAGGCATACATCTTAAAAACTCTGGCATACTAAACCATATAGTAGAAGGTATTCTATCTTCTTTACTATCAAATCCTATATTCTTAAATGGTATACCTTTAGATTTTAGATACTCTTCTGCTTTTTCTTGAGCTATATCTATTCTGTTTGTATTCCTTGATTGAAATGTACCTTCTGCATCACCATCAAACTTATCCATTAACATTTTGATTGATGCTTCTTTATCTTTTAAGTCTTTTAAACTAGACATATATCCTCCTGAATGAAAGGGGCCCCTATGCTGGTAGGCATTGGTATGTGGAGAAGTCGGAGCCCCCTAAGTTACTATGCTATACCGTAATCAATACCATAATCAAACGGTGTTTTAACATCTTCGCAATGTTCACAAAATGTACCAAGCTCTGATATATCAGAACTACTATCTCCATATTCTTCCCAAATTAGATTATTTGTTCCACATTCTGAACATTTAAATCCTGTTGAGTCTCCACCTATGGGACTAGACATTTTTACGAGGTCTCCCTCTTTTTGGTGTAGTCATTGCTTCTATAGATAAAGTTAACTCATCAACTAATGCTGATAATTTATCTATCTTTTTTTTATTATCCCAAGTGAAATTACCTAATTGATTTAGTCTTGTTTGTACACTTGATTTTCTTTTTCTTTTAAATGGGTTATATAGTAGTTTCATTATTCTACTCCTATTTCTATGTTAGTTGTTAATCTCCAAAGTCTAAACTGAATAAGTAAATAGTCAGTTTCTCTATTAGAATAGCTTGAACTTCCTGAGTATAATACTACACCTATACTCACTATAGAGAATAGATGTAGCATTACACCAGATTTAGTCCAACTAAAGTCTATGATGTATTTTATCAAGACCTTTTTACTCTTTTAACTTTGGTTATGGTTAAGCCTTCAGGTAATTCTGCATTATCTTTTACTAATTGCATGCATACCTTTCTAGCTTTAGCCTTATCTATTGATTGAGTTATCTTAGTTTTTATAAAGTCTTCTGGTACTTTATCTTGGTCTGTAACTATAACACTACCAAAGGTTTCGTATAGTTTATACCTAGCAGTATCTGTTTCCAGAACACCATTTTCATCACCAAGTTCCTCAATTAGCATTGGTAAGAGAATTTTATTTAAGTAATCACTAGTAGCATCTAAGGCTTTTTGTCTATTCCTTAGTCTATCTATTTCATCTTTATGAGCTTCTATTTCAGCACTTAATAAGTAATCTCTTTCTTTTAGATTCTGAGAAAAGTAATCAATGCTTTTTACTTTCTCTTTCATTTTTAACTGCAAACCATCTCTTTTAAGTTCCAATGCAGTAATCTGCTCTGGCTCTTCAGTTATGCTCATTTCTAATATGGTGTCCATGTATTCACCTATTATTTCTTTTGCAGTTTGTTTTTTATTTATAAGCTTCATTCGTAATCTCTCCTTAATCTAAAAGATGGTCTCCACCTTAATGGTACATCATTAAAGAGTTCACCATCACTGTTTTTGAATAAGGATAAGTATTTAATAGGGTCTTTTGCTTGACCATTAATACCTATTACCTTACGAGATGCATTTTCTATAGCACCACTACCCTTACCTGCATACAAATCTAATACATCATTCTTACTATATTCTCTACTTACTTGTGATAGTTGAATAATAATAATATCATTGTTAACAGCCATATTACTAAGTGTATGACTAATATATCTAATAGCCTCATATTCACCACGCTTTGTGGGCCCGGGGTCTATTAAATCTATATAGTCTATTACTACAACTTGTGGGTTAAGCTCTCTTATTTTATTAGCTACACCTTCTATTGTAGGTTGTACAGTCTGTATAATAACATGGTCTAGTAAGTTTTTGTGGTCTTCTGCTATTTTACTTACATCACTTTCTACTTGTTGTTTATCTACATCAGCAACTATTTGAATGTGTCTTTTATGCATATACCAGTCTGATAATTCTAGACTTAAGTATAGCGTATTAAGTTGTAAATCTTCATCAATTCTATCTTGTGCAGAATTATAACCTAATATAATATTTTGAGCTACAGTAGTTTTACCTGCACCTGTAGGCCCAAATATTGTTACTAATTCACCGGGATAGATTGTGCAATCAACATCTGGTAAACCAAATATCTTAGCTAAATCTATTGTTCTACCACTAAAGTCAGTAGACATTCTTTCTTCTAGTTTCTTTTGTAGTTGTTGAAAATCCTTGACTTCTATGTCATAGTCTTTTCTTTGATAATGTATACAATGCGTTTTACATCTAGCTTTCATCTCTACATCTTTACAGCCATACTGATAGCCATTATTATAGACACTTTCTACTTTTTCTAAAACGACATTTTCTTGTAACTGATTGTTATTCCAATGAAGCATGCTTGCTTTAGTTGCTTCAGATGGTATACCATTTCGTCTAAAATGGGATGCTATGCGAAGTATAACATTATTTCTATTACCTTCGTTAGGCCCTTCCATATACATTTGTTGTATACAAGGTGCAACTTTTGTAGGTTCTTGTACGGCTTTAAAAGAACGGACACTCTCCACATTTGTCTGTATATGTTCTTCTAAACTACCATCACCCCACATAGTTTCTTCCCAATCTATTTTAGATGGTTTAGATGATAATGATTTAACTTGTGCTACAGTTAATTGCATAAATTTATTTGTTGGCAACAATGTTTTAAACAAATTTGATTTAGCATTTTTAGTAGCTTGTTCTCTATATATAGCAGTTCTCATATATACAGCAGGGTCTATATTTACAGTTGTAAATAACTGCGTCATAGTTTGTTTTACTATATATGGAAGATTTTCACTAGGTTCAAAACCAAAGCAATCAGCACATACCATTATGTGATACCCTGTACCACTAAAGTATATTCTGTAATTACCTTCTTTTAATCCTAATGAGTTTAGCTCATTAACAGCTAATTTAGCTTTTTCAAGAACTCTTTCGTCACTATCATCTTTTCTATCAATATCAATAAGTACATTATCAATATATCTTTTACCCATATAGTCTTTGAGTGATTTGCTATCTTGTGTAAATAGATGAGCTTCTTTATCATAAAGATAATGAGACCTATATATGGGTATGTATTGACCTCGTTCTAAAAACTCAGTCATGTGTTGTTCGTATTTACCTATAGGCATAAGGAGCCCCCTTTTATGGGGACTCCCTATAGCTACCTCAACATAAAGTTCCATTAAAATGGCATGTCATCTTTAGGTTGAGCAGGTGTGGAAGGGGTATCGTTTTCAGATGCTTCCTTCAAGTATCCTTTTTGTTTCATGTAGGTTACATAACTTTCTAAGTCAGCTCTACCTGAATTATTATTAGATACTATTTTACCTAAAACTCTCTTATATGCTTTATCGCCAGCTTTTTTAGGAGCTTCTCTATAAACATATATAAGAAAGTCATGAGGCGGTTCTAACAATGGATTATCACTACCGTTCATGGTATTAATAAATTGGTTTAGTGTAGACTCTATATTGTCTACAACACTACCATCTTCCATTTCCCATCCTCCTTCGGTATTGATACCGCCATCAAATCCAATAGCTTCTCTAAGATAGTTAAATTGTCTAACTACCCTATTGACCTCTATTGTACCATCAGGGTTTTTATCGAAAGAACCTTTAATAGAATGAATCTGTGGATACTGACTACCTTTAAGCTTAAAATGCACATCAAGCCAACAATCAGCCCAGTCGTATTGACCAGACTTATCTTCGACTCTTTCTATGCCAGCTTCTAAAAAGCCAGTAAAGTCATTCTTAGTTCCTTTATTTGAAGTTTGCAATAATGCCATACTTATTCTCCTTCATCTTCTTTATATTCAGTTATTGCTTTAGTTACATCTCTATATGTAAACGGCAAAACAAGCCCATTCAATGGTTTTAGCCTAGAGCCAACTGTTCTCTCATCATATGCTTGAAAAGATACCATTGGAACTGCTTTATCTTTAACTACTGTAGAATAGCCAATTACATCAGCCCTAGCACATAGTGCATATCCTAAGCCTCGAGGTAACTCTGGACTTAGTTGTACTTTACCATCGTTCATTTGAGATTGTTTTGAATGTGAAGTTAAGATTAGGTTTGAGCTATGTTGTTTCATTAAGAGTTGTAGTCTTTTGACTATATCAACATTTTTCTTTCTAGCTTTACCCCAATCTGAACCCCAGTCACCTTCACCCATAGTACTAATATTCATCTCTTCGCATACAGCTTCTTGTATCCATTCGTTTATAGTATCTATAGTATCTATCACAATAGTTTCGTAACCAAGTTCAGTCCAACTATTTTTTATCCAAGTATATACCTCAAATAAAGAATAGACTTCCATTGGTTTGCCTTTATCAGGCCCTACTCTATGATAAAAACCTCTCTCAAGTGGTGGGACAACTTTTCTGTCATCTCCTTCTCCTTCGAAAGGTGGGTTAAGTGATGTTACAGTCACAACATTAGCACCATCAACAAAGTCAGCACCAAGGTCAGTGTCTATTACTAGAACACCTTCTGCACCTTTGCTAGACCAGTTAGCGGCCGCTGTCGTTTTACCAGTTTTGGGTTGACCGATAAAATACCAAGTCAACCCTCCAATGGTGTCACTCCAATTAGTTGAGACTGTACGAGTTTGTATTTGCATACGCTTCTCCTTCAGTTATATTGATTGATTCATTTACTTCTCCACAATTAAAGTCTTCTGTCTTTGTTACTAAAGGCGAAAGACCTTGCCAAATATACGCATAGAAAGGTCTTTGTGTCAAGTAATTAAACAGTTGATTCACACCAATACCACTAATTAGGTTTGCACAGAATATAGTATGCTTCATGGTACAAGGAGCAGGTTCACCGCTCTGTCCATTAGGAAACCAATAGTCTTCGTATTTATCAAGATTTTTGGTTGTAGTTATACAACTCATACTTAATGCATCCATCCTAAGGTCGATTAAAACCTCTCTATCAGGATTCATTAGCCATGATTCATATACTAACTTCCTACTAGTCATACTATCTGTACAAACTATAGTCTTAGGTGAGAGGACTTGCCCCTCACCTGTAAACAGACTACTATTCATTTCAGTCTCTATCATCTTACCACCATAGTTTTTAGCAGTTCTTTCAGCCATACTGGCTTTAGTATTGCTACCATCTTCATCATACCATGATTCTGGATATAGAGTTGTACTGAAATTATGTTCCTGCATGATGTCGTTATCATAACCACGAATAAACTTAAAGCCCATTGTAGCTAATAACATCACCACGCCACTACCAATACCACCTAAACCAACAACTGTTATGTCATCTAGTTTATCCTGTGGTATTAAGTCTTTGTTACGCAGAAACTTTTGTTGCATTTTTATCTCCTTTTGTTAGTTCATCTAATACTATTTTTGGGTTAAGATTCATATCTATTAATGCATCTTCCATTACTAACTCTTCTATATCACCTTTTGTAAAACTATCATACAAACTTGATATAAAAGCAGAGTCAGGGTCATCTGCAGTTAAAGAGGCTTGTCTTAGGTCATCAATTATCTTATCTTGTTTAGTTATGTGAGTATCAAGCTCATCATAATTATCAAACAAATAAGAATTAGGCCTATATGGAAACAAATTGCCTTGATTAAGGCTACCTCCTTTGTAGAATCTAGTAACTATTGTTTCTTCTTTAGATTTCTCTATTTTCTTAGCAATAGTTTCCCATTTCTTTTGTTCTTTATTATCTACAGGCATAGTCATATTAATATCTTTAGACTCTGCCTCTATTAGATGTACTTTATCATATTGGTCTTTATAACTTAATGCAAACGCAAATTTCTCTTTTGCACTTGCTACAACAGTAGAACAATAGAAGTTTTCATCTGGAGCATTGTCTAAAAGACAACTCTTGTCTGTACCACTAAAGAAAGCACCCATAGTATGATGAGAATGTATAATACCCATCATACACTTTTCTGTTTCAGGATAATTCTTCCATGTCTTCTCAAGTATCTTTGCAGTATCTTTAGCTTCTATTGTTGTTGCTGTACCATGTCCCAAATCAACAGGATGAAAGTGAATAAGTGTAAATCCTATTGGAAACTTATCTCCTTTCTTATAATGTGGCTTGTACCATGCTGGGCCAGACCATTCTGTTGATGGGAACTTTTTAAGAAAATAGTTCAGTTTGCTGTATATTTCTAACGGAATTGTTAATTGCATTATTAATCTCCTTTATATGTTTATTAAGTTCCTGTTTTTGCAAATTGTATGCATCAAAGATTACTGGTTCGTAAAGTCTGTATTTATAATCCTTTATCTCGCTAGCTTTTCTAGGAAAATCAGGAATTAGTTTATACAAATACTTTATTGCTTTTTCTCTTGTATCTTCATTATACTCTTCACCTCTATTTGTAAATGTTAACATACTATTAGTTACCTCGTTTGTATCGTGATTTTTTGCTACTAGTATGTCGCATAATTTAAAATAAAGTGTAGAAGGTATATTCATATCGTGTTGATATAATGATTTTAGTAATATCTCATGAAACATTTCTTCTTCAGTTAAGCTTACTTCAATAGTTAACTCTTGTAGATTTGTTAATCCTCTGTATGCATCAAATAAATCAACATAGTCTCCATCTTTTAGTGCACTACTTTGATTATAATTTTCTGCTACATAGTTTATATGTTGAAATAACTGATTAGAAAGAAGAATTTCCCAATACTCTTCGACAGTATAATCTATAGTATTGTCACTATTTATTATTGCACATTTTGCTCTAAAATCAATAGTACAAGCATTTGTATAGATTGGTAAATCTCTAAAATCATCATACCAGTATAGTGTACGATTTTCTCTTTCAATTTCCCTTACCATACTAACCTTTTGTGTATCTATATTACTTGATTTAACCTGAAGCCATTCTAAGTATTTTTTATACATTAGACTTGGGTTTTTAAATGCACCTATCATAAGAAACAAAGGCCCATAAGAATAAAAGTCAGTAGTTTTATTATTTTGTAATAAACATCTTTGTATAATCCTGCTTATTACATTATTAAAATTATTATGTCTTTTATATAAAGCATCTGTTTCTGCTACAATACTTGCAAGGTCATTAATTACAGCTAGATTAGTACCCATGCCATAACTTAGCATAGCTAAATCACCAAAACTTACTTCAAGCCCTAACAAATGATTAACCCAATTTGTTATATCTTTTGTAAACCCAACTGCAGTTAGTTCTTTGAACCATAAATCAAACTTAAACCATTCGTCATACTGAGCACTATCAGAGCCACTTATGTAATAAACATAATTATCATAAGGACAATCATCTAAATAGTTTTTAATTAGTTCAAATAATGCTACATCTTTATCAGTACCATCTTCAAAGCTATCATTATCTGTACTTTCTAAGAAAAACCATATTTGACATACTAATTCATAGTTACGATTAGCATGCTGACAAAAGTCAATCATCCAATCTTTACCAACTGTATATTCAAAGAACTTATTAAGTGCAATATACTTATCCGTATCCCAGTTATGAAGCTTTGTAAATTGATACATAGCTACTTGACTACCATCAAATGAATAGGGGTCAATGCGATAGAAAGGACTTCTACCATTGTAATCATTTAAAAATGCTTGTATTGACTCTATTGTTTGATACGCACCATTATCAACAGCATCACTAATATTTGTAGCCCATCTACCATAACACGCACAACCCATTGCATCAATATGTGAATGATACGCTGGCATAAATCGTATTTCTGATTCAAATTTGTATGCGTCTTCTGGCTCTTCGTTTCTTATATTAGTATAAAAATCTAATTTCTGTAAGTATCGTAGGTGTTGAGGTTCCAGCTGTCCGTTCATAACTCTCTCTAAGTCAAATTTGACATACAATGTTGGTAAATTATAAAATTTACGCATTCTTAATCTTGCATTTCTTACAATTAGATATACACTTTCTGTTTCATTTATATGAAAGAACTCGTAATGCTCAAAGAAATCTTTCCACAAATCTTCATTTACTGATTGTCCAAAACTAAAGATGGAATTAAATACTTCCATTGCATTATGTTCTCTCCATATTATATCTGAAGGCTCTAGCCTTTTATATTCTAACATATTATTCTCCATTATTATTAAGTTAATTAGATAACAAACCCCTGCCGAAGCAGGGGCTTATTATTGTTATTGGTGACTAGCACCCAGACTCTTGGCGAGCCTTCTGGAAAGACACAACCTGACCATCTCTTAAACGAGTGGTTGGAGTTGCAGACTTACCACCAACGAAAATCGCTACTTGATTATCGTCAATGCTAAACCCTTCTTTCTCAGCAATCTCTGCTGGAGTGTCTGCTGACACAGTCTGTGGCACACCACCTTTATGATACGCCATGTATCTTACTTCAGCCATTATTGACCTCTTTCTTTCTGTTGACATAATCGTCAACTTTTACGGTTGTTACTGGTTTACCTGTCTCAATTATATCGTACTCAATACTCTTTATGGCATCTTTAGCTACTAAAAACTTTTTAGCTTTAGACTTGATAAACTCAGCTACAGCCTTACTGCTATAAATACCAAGTAGATTATTTTTGTAGATATGTTGATTCGTTCTCTTGTCTCTTCGATAAAAGACAAGCTTTTCTATTAAAGCATAATTTACCACCTTGTTTCTATCCACACTGAAACCCTCTCTTCTATCCAATCGTTATACGCTTCTACTTCTGCTTTGGCATTATCAAGGTCATTGTTTACCTTGTTTATTGCCTCATCAGTTGAGTAACCTATGGATTCTAGACTGCGAATGAGCTTATCAATCGCCTCTTCTACTTTCCCCATACTTACTACCTCCTATGTTAGGATTACTTCATTGCCATAGAGGTAATGCCCTTGCATTACTTACAATGAAAAAAAAATTAAATCTTTGGGGTGTGCATACGCTAATGTATATACACACCCCTTAGTAGATATAAGCACCGAAAGGAATAAATGCCTCAATGTTTTGCCCTTCAAACGCATTTTCATCAGGCCCTGATTTTATTTCAGTATCTACTATTGTCTTAGCTTAAGCAGACAAATAAAATGGGAAACAAGTTGGTTGATTGCAATCCACCCTATCGTCATAGTATTAATTAGTTTCCCAAATGGACTAGCGGTGTCCAATCTTTTGATTTTTAAAATATATTGCCCATAGCTGTTTCTTTCCCATTACTTGGAATCGTGATTTAGGAACATGTGTAAACTTTTTTGTAAGCCACGCTACTAAATCACTTTTATTCCAAGGGGGCACACTTCTCCTCATCATTGTAACAGGAGGTAGTCTAAGAATGCTACTCCTATTACGATTGACCAAAATACTAAAAAGAATAATATACCAATGTCTAGTATCTTATCTAGTTTGTTCTTTTTCATACCACAGTCTTTCTTAGTTTATTTAATGCAATACGCTTAATTTGTGCAGGTGTTCTACCTAGTTTCTTAAGAGATATATTTAACAATCTCTTCTTTTGTTTAACTAACTTACTTCTTCTCACTTGTTGTCTCCTTTCCTCTTACTAACATGTTTAGTCACAGATATTTTGTAAGGCTCGCCTTTACGATTTTTCTTATCCTTAACTATTGTATGCTCTACAACCATGTTAGTCTTCTTACCTTCTGATATTATAAATGTAGCTTTATTGCTCATGTCATTACTTCTTTCTTGCTCGTTGTACTACCATACCTTTAAGGGAAAAAGGACTGATACTCGATACAGCCTAAGCTGTATCAAGCGTCAATTCGCAATCCACGATTGTGGAATCACAGTCCTTTTGACCTACTGGCTACAAAGCTAGAATGAGATTGGCTTTGGGAGAGGCTTATAAGTAGCACTTATCTGCTTACTCTCTTCAAAGTGAATCTCTTCACTTGCTTTGCGGTAATCAGAGCCAGCAACAAACTTAAGGTTAGGTAAAGCTTGAGAAGCTTTAGCAATCCTATCAGCTGTTAAGATGGCAGGTAATTCCTGTTCATCGCTGATAGTCACCTTAAGACTATTTGTTGCTATTCTCTGGCCGTTTTCGTCAAGGGTGTAAACCCATTTGTTACGAACACGGTTGCCAGCAAAGGTATTGGTAATAGTACCTTCAAGCATAATTAATCCTATTAATTAGGGTTGTGGTAGTATCTATTGCCTACTACCTTGGCATGCAAAATCTATTGCTGATAGCAAGTACGGGATTGTGCAGGTGCCCCAAAATGAACCCCACTTGGGCATGCGGTAGCATGGCTGGGGGTGGGGGTGAAGTTGAGAATTGTTTAGTGGTATGTCTATGAAATAGACTACACACGCACATATGATAGAGAAAGGAAGTGAACAGTACAGAGCAAACAATACACAAAGCCGTAGGTGTCTAATAGTGTAGCTATTAGTTGTGCTATTGTGCAGTGAGTACGAGTAGCGAGCTACTTCACTGACTTGAACTATAATATGTGTCAAGTTTCAACAAGAACACACCCCCATGGGGTGAATTTTGACGGGGTACCTGCTAGTGTATATCACCAACTCACATTCTAGTGCAAATTTTAGAAATCTAATATTCTTCTAACAAAACTTATTGTAAATTCAGACATGGAAAAGTTAGTATTATTATTGTTTTTAACCATTTTAGCTCATGATTCTAGTGAGGTGGATGGGTTTAAAGGAGGAAATAACAGCCCTTTCGTAGTATTGCACACGATAGACGGAAAAAAACACCTCTATAGAAACCTAGAAACTGGACATAAGTACTGTTATCAACATTTAACTGTAGAATTTTTAGAAAAAATAGTTGACAAGTTATAGTTCTCACCTTAACTTCGCAGTACCTAAGGTACCTAAGTAAGGAACATTAGTAAAGTTTGAAATTATAAAGGATTTTAAAAGTTACTAGTAAGGTCACTAGTAGGTTACCTAAGAGACTGAACAATTAGGAGGAACTATGAGTAAAGTGGGCAAGAAAAAACCATCAAATAGAGATAGAGATTATGCATTAACCCTGCATAGTAATGCTATTTCTGCGATTCAACAGCAAATTAGTGAGTTGTATCAGCTTATAGCTTCTTATATAGAGTATAAAGGAGATACAGATGAACTCACGCATTTTCTTACTGAGAAAGCTAAGGAAAGAGCAAAAGAAAACCAGCAGGATAAGAAGATTCTTGACAGCTCTGGGAAAGCTATTGCATCAGATACCTAAGCTATGTTATATTAAGGTTAAATACGAAACAACTAGGGTTTTATTTAGAATTAAACAGGAGGTAGATTATGTATTCAGAAACTTTTTATGAGATTATAGAGGATGTCATAGAGAAGGAGGGTGGATATGTAAATGACCCTGATGACCCCGGAGGTGAAACTAAGTATGGCATTTCTAAAAAAGCATTTCCCAAAGAGGATATCAAGAATCTAACAATAGTTAGAGCAAAAGATATATACTATAATAAGTATTGGAAACCATCCAAGTCTTATTTAATACCCGATGAGTTACAGCATATTTATTTTGACATGTGTGTTAATTTTGGCATTATTGGTGCTGGTAAAGTGCTTCAAAGGGCTATTAATGGTAAGTACAAAGCAGGATTGGAGCTTGATGGTAGAGTCGGCCCAAAGACGCTCAAGGCAGTTAAAAACTTGGAAGCAGATAGACTTAGAGCGTATAGAGTACTAAAGTTTGCTGAGATAGTAGTTAAGAAACCAACACAGGAAAAATACTGGTTTGGCTGGTTCAGGAGAGCTTTAGATGTCTGATACTGGTATCAATAAACTTATTATAAACAAAGTTCAAGAAAGACTAGATTTAGGTCAAAAGAAGTATGGTCAGGATGTTCCTTTAAAAGATAATAGGGATTATCATCAAGAAACCATAGAAGAATTATTAGACGGGATTGTATATCTAACAGCTAGATTAATACAATTAGAGAGAAAAGAAGAATCAAATCTATTTGGGAGGGACTACTAATGATAGAACTTAGTTTAATGTTCGTATTAGTTTTAGTTTGGGTAAATTCTAGGTTATGGCAAAATCACTTAGAAGATGTTCAAAATAACAATCAATCATAAATCCGGAAAAAAGTCTTATCCTATCTATACAGAAAAAGAAGCTGTAGACGAAGGATTAGACTTTAAACATTGGAAAGAAGCAGATGAAGGTCATTTTTGTATTTCTGATGATGGATATGTAGCAGAGGTTATAAAACGGAAAGAATATGAATCCGATAGAGCACAGGCAACACTTTATGTTAGAACGCCTTATGGTTATATTATGCATAACCCCAACTACAAAACACAAAAATTTTATGCTGAGGGCAGGTCTACCCCTTGGACTCTCTCTGGAAAGCCCGCACTCGAAGTTCAGTCTCGTTCACACAAGTGGAAGAATCTTGCCCTCGCATATGTTTCTACGAACTTTGATGCAGATTTGGCTATTGATATGGTCATGGGTCAGACTACACCACAACAAAGAAGAAGATGGAAACGCAATATTAGAACAGAGGAGTTTAAGAAAGTGGTAAGAGAAGAACTTGATGTCTTATTAAAAGAGAGTGGCAAAGATAAAGAGTATGTAATGGACTTACTCGAAGAAGCAATACAAATAGCTAAGAAGAAAGAAGATGTTTCTAATCTTATGAGGGCTGTAGAAAAATTAATGAATCTACATGGCATGGATGATAAAGATACAATTAAGACGACTAGGCAGATAGAAGGTGTTAGTACAAAGAAGCTAATTGCAGATGTATTACAAGAAGAACAAAAATTAAAGTTAACAGAAGTAACAGAACAGGATAATGGAGAACTACGAAGCACAATACGAGAAACTTCAAGTACTCAAGAAGTTTAGGAGTAACATTGGGCTTTTTGGTAAGGTTTGTTTTCCAACGGCACTAAATAAAGATATACCCCCTTTTCATAATGAACTATACCAACACCTCAGAAATGAAGACAAAAGAAGACTACTTATTGCCGCTCCCAGAGGAACAGCAAAGTCAACTACTGTATCTCTTATATATCCCCTCTGGAAAGTTGCTTTTAAAGCTGATACTGAAGATTTATTCATTGTTATCATCTCTGAAAGTCAAAGCCAGAGTGTAAACTTTTTATCAAGGATAAAATACCATCTTACCTACAGTAAAACATTTAAAGAAAACTTTGGAGATATGGGCCCCGGTACTGCTAAAAGGTGGACTAATAATGATATTGTTCTTGCAAATGGTGCTCGTATTATTGCTGTGGGGACTGGTCAAAGAGTCAGAGGGTTTATTGAGGGTGACACTAGACCTAACCTCATTATTATTGATGACTTTGAATCAGAGTTAAACGCCTATACTCCAGAAGCTAGAGCTAAAAATAGGAAGTGGATAACCGAAGCTGTTATACCATCATTAAGTGATGATGGTAGAATAGCGATGATTGGCACAGTTATATCAGAGGATTGTTTTTTATGCTGGGCTAAAGAATCTCCTGCATGGGATGTTTTATGGTATAGTATATGGAACGATGATGAGGTAAGTATATGGCCTGAGCGTTTTCCTAAAGAGCGTATATTACAGATTAAAGATGAATTTGCTAGTGTAGGCAATCTTAATGGATTTTATCAGGAGTATATGAATATAGCTCAATCTCCAGAAGATAGTCCATTTAAGCCTGATTATATTAAAATACACCATTATGACTATGAGATACGAGAAGGACAGAATATACTTGTTAAAAAATTACCCGATGATAAAGAAGAGATAAAACCTGTTGCAGTATACTCTGGCGTAGACCCTGCATCTAGTCTATCAGCAAGAGCTGACTTTTTTGTTATAGCTACAGTTGGCTTAGATAGTGATGGTAATATATATATCATTAACATAGTCAGAACAAAGTTAGACCCAGCAGAACAACCCGATGCTATTATTAAACAATATAAGAAATACAAACCCAAAAGAATGAAGATTGAAACTGTTGCATATCAGGAAGCATTAAGGTCTTCTGTTAGAAAACAGATGCAAGAAGAGGGTATATTCATACCGGGACTGGAGAAAGGCGTTAAACCCAGAAACAGAAAATCAGAGCGATTACTTTCACTAGTCCCGATACTTGCAAAGGGTCAATTCTTTTTTAGACCTCAAGACATAGAAGCACAGGCTGAGTTCTTGTCTTATCCCAGAGGTAAGCATGATGATGTTATGGATGCAGTATGGACAGCATTAGATGGTGCTAGACCTAGTAGACGCAAAGAATATCAAGAGGTTGATACATCAGATAGGTTAGGAAAAAAAGTGCTTGACTGGCTAACTATGTAAATAGTATATTTTGCGTTAGGATAACTTATGGCTGAGAACTATAAAAAAGAGAATCTCGTAGAAGAGACTCAAAACTTATTTAACGACTATTCAAACAATAGAGAAAAATGGGCTATACAGGCTCAAGAAGACAGAGAGTTTCGTTTAGGTCAACAATGGACTAAAGAACAAGCTAGAGTCTTAAGAGAGCGTGGTCAAGCCCCTATTGTGGTAAATAGACTACATCCAGCAGTAGAGATGGCAAAAGCACTTCTTACTGCTAATAGACCTCAATTCAGAGTATCACCAAGAGAAGATAGTGATAATAAGCTAGCACAGCTTATGAATGCATTACTCGCTTATATGTGGGAAATATCAGATGGTGTAACTGTACTTCGTAATGTCGTAGATGATTACTACACTTGTGGTATGGGAGTAATGATGGTCTATCAAGACCCAATGCGTGATAATGCAAAGGGTGATGTAGTTATAAAAGATATTGACCCCCTTGATTTATATATAGACCCTAATTCAAGAGATAGATTTGGTGATGATGCAGAAAATATGATTGTTTCTAGAATGTTTACAAAAGACCAAGCTAGAAGAATGTATCCCCAATATGAATCAAAAATTAAAAATGCTACCTCGGACAGGTCATCAGATAGACCTAGTACAGGAAGAGAACATGATGGTAAAGCAATATTTCCTGAAGATATAGAAACTATGACTGATTCTGCATTGGGTCAGTCTGATGAGTATGTAAGAGGATATGAACGCTATTACAAAGAAATGGTTAATAGATATAGAGTTCATGAAACATTTACTGGTGTAGAGCATGTATTTGACAATGATGAATATGAAGAATATGTAAATAAACAAGCTTATATTATAGAAGGCAGACCTATAGTAAGAGAAGATGTAGCTAGAATGACAATGGAAAGATTACAACAATCTTACCAAGAAATGTTGCAACAAGCTGAAATGCAAGGATTAAACCCTGAAGAACTTCCTGAACCACCTTCATTAGAAGTTACTGTAATGGGTCAATTTATAGAAGAAGGATTAATTAAGGTTGTACAAATACAAACTTGTAGAGTGTGTCAGGTTGTAATTATGGGAGACCAGTTATTGTACAAAAGAGTTCTTCCTACAGATAAATATCCTATTGTACCTTTTATGAATATTCACACAAGAACACCATATCCATTATCAGATATTAGAATGTGTAAGGATATGCAGGAGTATATTAATAAGACACGCTCACTTATTATAGCTCATGCTACTACTAGTACAAATGTAAAGATTTTAGTTCCAGCAGGTTCTGTTGATATGAGAGAGTTTGAGCAGAAGTGGTCACAACCGGGTGTTGCTATTGAGGTAGATTTTGACCAAGGTGCACCTCAACCAGTTCAACCCTTACCATTACCAAATGAACTTTATCAAAACGAACAAACTGCTAAATCAGATATTGACCATCAACTTGGTCTTTATGAGTTAATGATGGGTAATTCTCAAGCCGCTCCTCATACTTATAAAGCCACAGTATCTATTGATGACTTCGGTCAAAGAAAGATAAAATCAAAGTTAATGGACATAGAAGCTGGTCTGAGTCGGGTATGTCAAGTTGCAATCCCACTTATGCAACAACTGTACCAAGAAGAAAAAGTTATCCGTCTGGTGCAACCTAACAATATGACCAGCGAATATTTGATTAATAGAAGTTTTTACGATGATTTTACTCAAACAGTACAAAAATACAACGATATAGGTCTAGGTACTTATGATGTTGTTGTTGTTACTGGTTCTACATTACCAACAAATAGATATGCACAACTAGAACTATATATGGATGCATATCGTAATGGATTAATAGACAAAGAGGAAGTATTGAAGAAAACAGAAATATTTGATGTCGAAGGAGTATTACAGAGAACAGATACTATTGAACAACTCTCTAGACAATTACAACAAGCTCAAGAACAGATTAAGAAGATGGGTGGCGATATGCAAACAAGAGACAGAGAAAATGTTAATCTAAAGCAAAGAGTTGAAGTTGAAAAATTTAAGGCAGGTCTCGATAAGATATCTAACCGGGCTCAGTCCGCAGGTACCTTATATGAAAAACGCCTTGATGACGCTACTAGTGAAATGGCTTCTGAACTTAGGAGGACAAGAAAAGAAGTTAGCTAAACCCGGGATACCTCTACCACTAGTTAGAGCTCTCACATTGAGGAAATTGACATGGCTCAAGAAAATCAACAAGGTCAAGTAACAGAAGAGAATTTGGTGGATTCTGTTGTTGGCATAGAAAATAGTGTAGATGATGTATTTACACCAGGATTTGGACAAACTGAAGAACCCGTACAGGAAGAAGCAGTAGAAACTACACCTGAGGTAAATTATGAAACTCCACAAGATAACGAAGAAGTTCGATACCAGTATTGGCAGTCTGAAGCAGATAAAGCCAAAAATGAAAATGAACAGTTAAAAAAGACTGTAGAAATTCTACAGCAGACTATTCAAAAACCAGCTGAATCTCAGCCTGAAGAGATATCTTCAGAACCTGAAATTGAACCTTTTCGTGATGCACCACAGAAACCAAATAAACCTGTAGGTTTCAATAGAGCAGAAGCTATTGATGACCCTAATAGTGCATCTGCACAGTACTTAGATTCTATGGATTCTTATAGAGATGAAATGGATATCTACAATGCAGATAAACTAGAGTATGAATCTAACTTGATAAACATTGAGCGTGAAGCTTTGATAGAAGAGCAGAAAAGACAAAAAGATGCTTTTGAAGCAGAGCAACGCAATCAAGAACAGGTTAGCAACATAACTCAACAATTAAGGTCTCAATACAATGCAAATGACGATGAGGTCAATGACTTTATACAAAAGATGAGCGACCCTGAATCATTAAATATTGACAACCTATGGCGTTTATATCAAATGGATAAGGGTAAAGTACCTGAGCAACCAGTTGCACAGCCTTCACCTCAGTTCAACCAAGTTCAGAGAGCACAATCAGTTCCGGCACCTATGGGAGTCCAGAGTAGTGCAAATATGCAACAAACTGGAAAGAGTGCCAGCGATTTAATTATGGATGACCTGATTAGTGATTATGAAAGTAAAAATCCTTGGAAATAAGGAATAACATAAACGGAGTTAAAAATGGCTGACAAATACAGTATATCTACTGGTGGAAGCATGCAGTCGTCTTCTATTAATGATAGTAGACGCATGTTTAACTTTGGAGAAAGAGTTGCAGAACTCGCTCCAGAGCAAAGTCCATTCTTTACATACCTCTCAAAAGTTGCAAAGAAGCCTACCGATGACCCTGTGTTCAAATTCTTAGAACAGCGTTATCAGTGGCAAAGGCGTAACTTTCAAGTAAAGACTGAAGAAATATCTCCAACAGCTTATAGTTCTAATGCAGATTGGGATCATGCGGCTGGAGGAACTGAGGTACTAGAAGTTGAATGCTTATATGATAATTATGGGCGTGAGGTGTCAACAGCAGTTGCACCCAACTTCTTATTACAAGACCAACTAATACAAGTACAGGTTAAGTATGCAAGTAATGGTAGTTCTTATGCAACTGCAGTATACCATGCTACTTTTAAAATAGCAGGTGCACCTGTAGTTAGTGCTTCTAAAGCTGACTTAGCACTTACTTTTATTGATTTATCTTTACCGGGAACTGGTGCAATTACACCAGCTTCTAATTCAAAGATAAAAATGGAAGCTGGAGCTAAAGCTCAGGTAATTGGTAGTGCGTTTGCAGAAGGTTCTACTGACCCAGCAGGTTGGAAAGACGAAATGTACGACAGAGAAGGATATGTGCAGATTTTTAAAACTGCCATTCCAATGTTTTCTGGTACAGCAATGGCTACTCGTTACAGAGGTAAAGCTGATGAATATAAAAGAGTATGGCAAACTAAGTTAATGGAACATAAAATGGATATCGAGCATGCAATGCTTTTTGGTATCGGTTCTGATGATTCATCAACTGGTGGGCCTGTAAGACGCTCTTGGGGTATTGTACCTTACACTGAGAGATATGGAAAGATAAAGTCTTTCACATATGCTGACTCAACCTATGATGATTTTCTAACTGCAATGGAAGATGTTTTCGCTCCTGAAACAGGAAACAGTGGAAACAAGCTTGTACTTGCTTCTAGGAAAATTATCTCTTACTTTAATAAGTTGGGTGGAGATTCATTCTTGGGTAACACAGTTGCACTTGGTCAAGTAAGTGCTGGTACACCTTCTAATTCTTACGGTTCTAATGGATATAAATTAGATGTACAGAATGTACAGGGTGCTTTCGGGCATAATGTATCAGTAGTTAATACAATCTATGGTAATTTAAATCTTGTTGCTGAACCTCTATTTAGAGGTATGTATGAAGATTACGCCATTATGATTGACCTTCCAAATGTGGCTTATCGCCCATTAGCAGGTAACGGTGTTAATCGTGATACTCATATTATTACGAATGTACAGAATAATAATGAAGACGGCAGAAAAGATATCGTCATGACCGAAGCTGGTCTAGAAATCTCTTTGCCTGAGACACATACTATTCTTAAGTTCTCATAATAATAGTAACCTATTCAGGGCCCCTTTATTGGGGCCTTGAATACAAAAAAGGATATACAATGGCTAAAGTAAAAAAAGTAAAAGCTAAAAAAATAAAAGAAGTAGTAGAAGTTAAAGAAGTACCTAGTGCAGAAAGCACAATAGTAAGAAGAGGTGCTCCTTCTAAAAGAGGTAAGTAATGATAACTTCTAATAGTGTAGGTGGTAAATTTCAATCAGGTTCAGAAAAGGTTAATAACAACTCTAGAAGAAAACCTATTAAACCTAAAACTAAAAAAGGAAAGAAGTAATGGCAATATTTGGTGGCGGAGGAAGAATGAATGCCTATGGTGAACCATTAGTAG
>CERN01021447.1_pt1 | contig 44439 bp, 42 predicted proteins | sample 530761 | NCBI WGS metagenome assembly CERN01 (sample SAMEA2620947, study PRJEB7988) | marine metagenome | isolation source: saline water (ENVO:00002010), including | reverse complement strand
TTGATGCAGCGGCACCTTTACAAAGAAGCGAGATTACTTATGGCCGAACCGGCACAGGGTGCGTTGAAAACTTCGCACGACGGCAGACGGCGCTGGCGTCCGCAATGGACGGCAAGAATGGCGCTGATCCCTGCCATGACGATTACCATCGTCTGTTTTTATGGCTTTATTATCTGGACCTTTGTGATTTCGCTGACGCGGTCGCGTCTGTTGCCGGTCTATAAATTTACCGGCTTTGACCAATATGTGCGCCTGTTCGCCAATGAACGTTGGTGGACGGCAATGCAGAATATTGCCATTCATGGCTTCCTGTTTATCGGTGGATGTATCGTTTTCGGTTATTTGCTGGCGATTCTGATTGATCGCGGGATCAAGGCCGAGGGCATGTTTCGCACGGTTTTCATGCTGCCGCTTTCGATGTCTTTCATCGTGACAGGTGTCATCTGGCAATGGGTGATGAATCCGGGTTTGGGGCTTCAGGATGCTGTGCGCGAACTGGGCTGGACTACATTTGAGTTCAACTGGATCGTGCGTCAGGACCGGGCGATCTATACCCTTGCCATTGCCGGAATCTGGCAGCAGGTCGGGCTGTGCATGGCGCTATTTCTAGCAGGGCTGCGTAATGTCGATCCCAATATCTGGAAGGCATCAAGGGTGGATGGCATTCCGGTCTGGCGGGTCTATCTGCATGTGATTACGCCGATGATGCGCACCGTATTCTTTACCGTATTCATCCTGATGAGCGCGATTGTCATGAAGGCCTATGACCTTGTCGTTGCCCTGACCGGCGGCGGGCCCGGCTTTTCATCGGATTTGCCGGCGAAATTTGTGGTCGATCATATCCTGAACCGGCAGGAACTTGGCCTTGGTGCGGCCGGTGCATTTGTATTGCTTTGTACCGTGATTGCAGTCATTTCGCCCTATATCCATTTTGAACTGCGCAAAGCACGCGACGGTGGGGGGCATTGACCATGCGATTTAACTGTCTTGCGCTTTATGGACTGCTCGGGATTGCTGCCCTGATGATTTTGGCGCCGGTTTTTATCATGGTGTCGACATCGCTTAAACCGATGGATGAAATTCGTGATGGCAGCATCTTTGCCCTGCCGGTGGAACCAAGTTTTGACGCGTGGCGCGAAGCATGGTCTGGCGATTGTAGCCAAACCGCAGGCGGAAATTGCGGTGGTCTGTCATCCTCCTTCCTGACATCAGTCAAAATCGTCATTCCGGCGCTTTTCCTTTCGGTCGGACTTGGTGCGGTTACCGGTTATGCCTTGGCAGCGTGGAAAATACGCGGGGCCAATCTGATGTTTGCTGCCCTTCTGGTTGGCATGTTCATCCCGCCACAGGTAACACTTTATCCCCTGATCATCATGGTGCGCGAACTGGGAATATTCGGATCCATTCCGGGATTGGTTCTGGTGCATGTCATATGGGGCGTTGCCTTTACCACCATGATGTTTCGTAACTTTTTCAAAACCGTTCCACAGGATCTGCTGAAAGCCGCCCGCATTGACGGAGCCGGTTTCTGGCCCTTGTTCTGGCATGTCATGTTGCCCCTTTCGTTGCCGATCCTCGGTGTCGCGATGATTTTGCAGTTCACATATATCTGGAACGATTTTCTGTTGGGCCTGACCTTTGGTGGGCGATCCGGACAACCGATGACGGTTGCGCTCAATAACCTTGTCGGATCGCAGTTCGGCGAGAAGGAATATAACGTGGATATGGCTGCCACCATGCTGACGGCGCTTCCGACATTGGCTGTTTATCTGCTGTCGGGGCGGTTGTTTGTTCGCGGAATTGCGGCTGGTGCAGTGAAAGGATAACGGACATGAACGGCGTTGAATTACGTGGTGTGACCAAGGCCTATGCCGGTCTGACCGTGATGAAGGATATCAATCTCGAAATCGAGGATGGTGCGTTTCTGGTCCTGTTAGGGCCGTCGGGGTGCGGCAAATCGACGATCTTGAACATGATTGCCGGTCTGGAACCCGTCACCGGCGGATCAATCCACATCGCCGGGCGGGATGTCACGGAACTGGAGCCTGATGAACGCGATATCGCGATGGTGTTTCAGTCCTATGCGCTCTATCCGACCATGTCGGTGCGCAGGAATATCGGTTTTGGCCTTAAAATGCGTGGCATGCCCAAGGCCGATATCGAAAAGCGTGTCGATGACATTGGTGAACTTCTGCAAATCACCCCGCTTCTGGATCGCAAACCGTCGCAATTGTCCGGCGGGCAGCAGCAACGCGTGGCGATCGGCCGTGCGCTGGTGCGCGAACCATCGGTTTTCCTGTTTGACGAGCCTCTATCGAACCTTGATGCCAAATTGCGTGCCGATATGCGTGTTGAATTGAAACGTCTTCATGAACGGCTTGGCCGGACCATTGTCTATGTCACCCACGATCAGATCGAAGCCATGACGCTGGCAACCAAGGTTGTGGTATTGGACAAAGGGTCTATCCAGCAGGCTGATACACCGGAAAATGTTTATCGCCGACCGGCCAACCGGTTTGTCGCCAGCTTCGTCGGTGCCCCGACCATGAATTTCATTGATGGCAAACTGGTTCAGGTGGGTGACGGAATTGCGTTTGACGGGGGATCGGGCCAATTGCCATTGGTAGATTTGCCCGGCCGCGCCCGTGAACTTATCGGCTGCCCCATGACATTGGGCGCGCGGCCGGAACATCTTGTATTTGATGATTTTGGTGCAAATGCCCGGGTCCTTCTGGCAGAGCCGACCGGGCCTGATCAATATGTCCGTCTTGCCGTCGCCGGGGCGGAGGTTACGGCCCGTACAGGCCCCGAACAGCATTTCAGTTCCGGCAGTGATGCCCGGATCATGATTGATGGTGCGCGTGTATCGCTGTTTGATCCGGAAAGTGGTCAGGCCGTACTATAGAAACCGGGCCGACCGCGTGCTTATTACGGTTGGTCCGGCAACTTTGTTGCCCAATCAATTATTTCATCATGCTTTGCGGCAGGGAACTGTCGGAAAACAGGGGATAATTGCTGCGTGCGTTAGGCAGTTGATAATGCCACCATTCGTGGCTGTAATATTCGAAACCCGCACTAACCATGATGCCCAGAAGCAGCAAACGGTTGGCCTCGGCGTCTTTTGAAAGCCCGTCCGCTCCATGATAGGACCGGATATGCATTTCATCAAACCCTGCCCCCATATCCAGTTCCTTGCCGTTTGCGTCCAACAGCGTTAGATCAATGGCAACACCACGGCCATGTGGCGATCCAAGATCGGGATTGGCGATGAAATCGGGATTGGGTGTATGGTTCCAAAGAGCCCGCTGGGCTTCTTGTGGGCGGAAGGCATCCAGAATACGAATGCGTTTACCGTGACGTCGCGCCATGGCGACAGCCTTTTTCAGGCAGTCCGCCGCATCACGATGAAGATAGCAGGCAGGCCGTGAATAAATCGGTGCCCCGGTGAAATTGCGATCCGTGGCATAAACAATATCAATTTCGACATCATATTCTTGTGGCGTAATTTCGACCAGCGCCATTGCCGGAGGCCCCCTGTTCTTGTCGTTTACCGATTACATCAAAAAAATGCTGACCGGTCAGTTGCGTAACAATCCCCATAGCGCAGATCAGATCGCACCGCAAACGTCATCCGGGGCCATTGAAAAAACGGGCCCAACGCTTTTGGCTATCGACACCGCGTCAACGTCACTTTCAACTGCCGTGCTGGTCAATGGCGAGGTCAAGGGCGAGCTTTATGAGGATATGGAACGCGGGCAGGCAGAAAACCTGATGAGGTTTATTGCCGAAAGTCTGGATCAGGCGGGAATCACCTTTGACGAGGTTGATGGTGTCGCCGTCACCGTCGGACCGGGCGCTTTTACCGGTATGCGGATCGGCCTTGCGACCGCGCGTGCGCTTGGGCTAGCACGTAAAATTCCGGTGGTTGGTGTCAGTTCGCTTGAGGCGGTGGCCTATGGCGTTTCCGAACGTGATCAGCAGGGACGAAATATTCTGGTGGCACTCGACAGCAAGCGGAACGAAATTTTTGCCCAGGCCTTTGATGGCAAGAAGCGCCCGCTCAGTGCGCCGGAATGTGTTGCACCCCGACAGGCTCTGATGATGGCTCCACCGGGCGATACGCTTCTGGCCGGCGATGCTACCCCGCGCCTTTTGACTGCGGCTGCCCACGCGCCGGATGCGTTTTATGATTGCACGACGCCGGGGCTACCGCGAGCCGGGAATGTGGCGCGGATTGCAGCGGCGCGTTGGGGAACGGATGAAAACCTGCCGCCTGTGCCAATGTATCTACGTGCACCCGATGCGCGCCGGATCGAGGATCAGGGACCGGCAAAAAACAAGCCGGTACATGAGGAATGAGTGCTTCATCCCACCAGCCGGAAGTTGAAGACGGGATTGAAGTCGTTCCCCTGACTGCGGCGTTTTGCAATGTTGCAAGTGCGCTTCATGCTGAAGGGTTCGAAGATCAGGATTGCTGGTCGGCGGATGAGATGATCACACTGCTTGATGTGCCTGGGGCCTTCGGGTTTCTGGCCTTTGCACCGGGGAATGAGGCGGAAAACCGCCTTGATATCCCACTTGGTTTTATCCAGATGCAGGCAGTGCTGGACGAGGCGGAAATCAATACCATCGTTGTCGCAAAGGAAGCGCGTAAACGCGGCGTTGCCAGAAAACTGTTGTCTGCGACCTTTGATCGCTTGCGCGAAACCGGTGTCGGGCGGGTTTTACTGGAAGTGGCCGATGATAACGCACCGGCGATTGCGCTTTATCGTGATTGCGGCTTTGCCGAGATCGGGCGGCGCAAGAGATACTATCGCCGGAAGTCCGGGCGTGAGGTTGATGCGCTGGTTATGGAGCGTGATCTTGGTGCTTGTGTTTTGGGCTGGGGCGATTAATGCAAGCTGGATGTATTCTATTTCGCTATATCCACATCAAATGTGTGGTTTTGACCGTCAAGCTGTTATAGTCTAGGCCTTGATGACGACGCGCGGGATTTGTTCAACCTTTTCGTATCGTTAAACGGTATGTGTTCGGTGCGTCGGCAAGTTCGACAAGGTCAATGACGGTGTCGCCCATTTCGGTGACAGAACGCGGAACGTTTTTTAACGGTTCGCCAGCGCCTAGTGTTACTTCGAGAACCTGACCCTGTGTCATGGTTTCAAGTTTCAGTCGGGTGCGAACAAATGTCATCGGGCAGACATCCTTTGTGATGTCGATCTTATGATCGGGCGTGATGTCGTCCATATGCTGTCTCCTGATTGGGCACCGGAAACGTGAAGTAGCGTTTCATCGGGCTGGAGGCAAGCTGGAGAGAACAAATTATCGCTATTTGTACCTTGCGATATGTGACAGTTTTCTCGATATTTAGCCCACATGAGAGCAAAAGCCTGGGAGCATCCTGGCTGGGGACAGGCGGAACCGGAAACGAGAAACAAGACTATGCTTACAGAATCAACCATCGAGCAGAAGTGCATCGACGCGGGTTTGAAAATGACCGGCCAACGCCGGGTGATTGCCCGGGTCCTGTCGGAATCAGAAGATCATCCCGATGTGGAGCTCGTTTATCGCCGGGCGACCGAAATTGACCCGAAGATTTCGATTGCAACCGTTTATCGGACCGTTCGCCTGTTTGAAGAGGCGGATATTCTTGAAAAACACGATTTCGGTGATGGCCGTGCACGTTACGAGGAATTGACCGAGGAACACCACGACCACCTGATTGATATGCGATCAGGTAACGTGATCGAGTTTTCGAACGAAAAAATCGAAAAGTTGCAGGAAGAGATCGCCAGAGAGCTTGGTTACAAGCTTGTCGGTCATCGATTGGAGCTTTACGGCGTTCCGATGAAGGACGAAAAGTAACCGATTTCTGACAATACGGTTGCGAAAATCGCAGATTTCAAGCCACCCGTTCATGCTGAGCGGGTGGTTTTTCATATTCCTGTTACGCGTTCTTAACAAAGCCTTCACTCGCCCCTGACGCGAAACTTGCGCAAAATCTGCGCAGATGAACGAAAGGGAGTTGCGATGAGCGACGATCGACAGCAGCGGTTAGAGGTGCGCCTCGCCGAAACCGAGGACGAAATCCTCGCCAGTCAGAAACTTCGCTACAAGGTGTTCTATGAGGAACGCGGGGCAAAGCCCAGCGCGGAAATGGCTGCGGCCGAGCGCGACTTTGACAATTATGATCCTTTATGTGACCACCTGCTGGTAATCGATCACAATCGCGGTCAGGGACCAGACGGTGTTGTCGGAACCTATCGCCTGCTGCGTCAGTCGGTTGCAAATCAGCATGGCGGCTTTTACAGCGCTGATGAATACCACATCCAGTCAATGCTTGATGCGGCACAAGGCAGCGGCGAGATCATGGAACTTGGTCGTTCCTGCGTTGAAGAAGCCTATCGCACGATGCCGACCCTGCAACTTCTCTGGCAGGGAATTGCTGCCTATGTTTTCAAATACGATATCAAGCTGATGTTTGGCTGCGCATCTTTCCATGGCACCGATCCGGATGCCTTTGGCGATGTTCTGACCTATCTGCATCACAATCATCTGGCACCCGAAGAAATGCGACCTCGCGCAGTCGAAGGCCGGTACGAGCCGATGGCGCGCACGACGATTGATGCAATTGATGCACGACAGGCGCTTCGCGATCTGCCGCCATTGATCAAGGGCTATCTGCGATTGGGTGGTTTCGTCGGTGACGGTGCGGTGGTTGATCATCAGTTTAATACCACCGACATTTGCATCGTGTTACCGACGGAAAAGGTAACGGATCGTTACTACAAGCATTATGAGCGGACCGCGAGGGTATCGTGAACTGTTATGCGTGTGCAGCCATCCGGCTGTTGGCCTATGCCCTGCTGACTTTGATCCTGATCCCGGTTCAGGTGATGGCAATTGCATTTCGACTGCGATTGGCCGATGATCTGCCGCGGTTTTATCATGCGCTTTGCCTGAAAATCCTTCATATTGAGCTTCGCGTTTCCGGGGCAGAGTTGATGGACGGTCCGGGTATTATTGTGGCCAACCACGCATCCTATCTCGATATTCCGGTGCTGGGGGCCTTGGTTCGAGGCAGTTTCATTGCCAAGACCGAGGTCGCCAGCTGGCCGATCTTCGGAACGCTTGCCAAGTTGCAGCGATCCACTTTTGTCGAGCGTCGCCCGGCCCGCGCTCGCGAGCAGAATGACCAGATTTCCCGGCGTCTTGCCGATGGGCACAAACTGATCCTGTTCCCGGAAGGCACAAGCAACGATGGCAACCGTGTGCTGCCGTTCAAATCGACTTTGTTCGGTGTTGCCGAACGCACCCTGCCCGATGGATCGCAGGTAAAAGTCCAGCCGGTTTCGATTGCGGCTACCCGTCTTGATGGAGCACCGATCGGACGCGATTTGCGTGCTTTCTATTCCTGGTACGGTGATATGGACTTGGCGCCGCATTTGTGGCAGTTTCTGGCTCTTGGCAAAGTAACGGTTGAGCTGGTTGTTCATCCGCCTGTGACCTTGGCCGATGCCGGGTCGCGCAAGGAACTTTCCCGGATGTGTGAAACAGCTGTTGCGCGTGGACATCATGCAGCACTGACCGGCATGCATCAGGGGGTTCCGGTTCCGCTGATTGATAATGGACGTACCGGTGATCTGATTGGCTTTTCGCCGCTGGCCATTGTTTCCGAAGATTTTCGTCTGTTCGGACCGGATCGTCAGTTCGGCTCCTGACCGTTTTGCCGTATGATCCGATTGCGTGAATTGGGTTTCATGTAACCGGAATTTCAGATATCGAAGATGTCCGGTCTGCGGTGTGAGCTTTCACACCGCTTTTCGGCGTATTCGAGAAAGCAGAAAACGGATCCAGAAGTGAGTGTGACGAAAAAGCTTTTTGTAAAAACCTATGGCTGTCAGATGAATGTTTATGACAGCCAGCGCATGCAGGACGTATTGGCGCCGCTGGGTTACCAGCCGGTCGACGATGCCGCAGGTGCCGATATGGTTATCCTCAATACTTGCCACATCCGCGAAAAGGCTGCTGAGAAGGTCTTTTCCGATCTTGGCCGTATTCGTAAACACAAAAAAGCCAAGGAAGCCAATGGCACGGACAAGATGATTGTCGCTGTTGCCGGTTGTGTTGCGCAGGCCGAAGGTGCGGAATTGATGCGTCGCGAACCGATGGTCGATATGGTGTTCGGGCCGCAGACCTATCATCGTTTGCCGGAAATGGTAGCGCGCGCCAATCGCGCAGTCGGGCGTGATCGCATCATTGATACCGATTTCCCGGCCGAGGAAAAGTTTGACCACCTGCCACAACAGGTTTCAAGACAGGGTTATTCGGCCTTTCTGGCGATTCAGGAAGGTTGCGATAAATTCTGTACCTTCTGTGTTGTGCCTTATACCCGTGGTGCCGAATATTCCCGACCGGGCATGGATATCATCAATGAAGCCCGCCAGCTCGTTGAAAAGGGCACCCGTGAAATCACTTTGTTGGGTCAGAACGTCAATGCGTATCACGGCGACAGCCCGAATGGCGGCGAATGGACGCTTGGTCGTCTGTTACGCGAATTGTCCGAGATTGATGGACTTGATCGCATTCGTTACACAACCTCGCACCCGCGCGATGTAGATGATGACCTGATTGCAGCCCATCGTGACCTTCCCAAACTGATGCCGTTTTTGCATCTTCCCATTCAGGCAGGATCGGATCGTGTGTTGCAGGCGATGAACCGCAAGCATGATGGCGCATCTTATCGCGAAATCGTTACAAAACTCAAAGATGCCTGCCCTGATCTTGCGCTGTCGTCTGATTTTATCGTGGGTTTTCCCGGCGAATCCGACAAGGATTTCGAAGACACGATGCAAATGGTGCGCGATATCACCTTCATTCAGGCTTTCAGCTTTAAATACAGCCCGCGCCCCGGCACTCCGGCATCGGCCATGGAACTGCAGGTTCCCGAGCCGGTAAAGACCGAACGGATCATGCGTCTTCAGGCGCTTCTCGCCGAGCAGCAGCTTGAATTCAACCGAAACTGTCTTGGTCGGGAAATGGGTGTCCTGCTGGAACGCCACGGCAAACTTGAAGGACAGCTTGTCGGAAAAAGCCCTTATATGCAGCCGGTTCATGTCAGCGGTTTGCCAGAATCCGCATTGGGACAGATCGTAAGGTTGAAAATCACCGAAGCACTGCCTAATTCCCTTGGCGGTGAACTGGTCGATGCCCCGGTTCAAAACCGGGATTCTGAAAGGAAAATTGCGTGACTGCCACTTCAGCCAAGGCAAAAAACACGGCAAAAGCCAAGTCTTCGACCAAAGACACCGACCAGATCGAATTTGCAGATAATGCACTTGCCCAGCTTTTATATGGGCCGCAGGCCGAAAACCTGACCCGCCTTTCCGAAGGTACCGGGGTTCAGGTTTCCAGTCGTGGATCGGTTGTGACCCTTGCCGGGCAAGGTCCCAAAGTAGCCCAGGCCAAAAAGGTTCTTGGTCAGCTTTATGCGCGCTTGCGCGACAAGGAAATAGATCATGTCGATGTCGAAACGGTTGATGGTGCCATCCGTTTGTCCGAACCCGACGAAGCTGACCCCTGGACCGGGCAGACCAAAGATATGTTTGGCGGGTCGCGTCTGACCATCCAGACCAAAAAACGCCGGATTTCGCCGAGATCCAAACGCCAGAAGGATTATGTCGAGGCCATGCTTGATCATGAGCTGGTCTTTGGCATTGGTCCGGCCGGAACCGGCAAGACCTATCTGGCGGTCGCAATGGCGGTCCAATCGCTTATTCAGGGTCAGGTTGATCGTATCGTCTTGTCACGTCCTGCGGTCGAGGCCGGCGAACGGCTTGGTTTCCTGCCGGGTGATCTGAAGGACAAGGTAGATCCGTATCTGCGTCCGCTTTATGATGCGCTGCATGACACCTTGCCTGGCGACGTCGTGATCAAGCGAATGGAAAGTGGCGAGATCGAAGTTGCCCCGCTTGCTTTTATGCGTGGCCGTACTTTGGCCCATGCCTTTGTCATTCTGGACGAAGCACAGAATACGACAGCCATGCAGATGAAAATGTTCCTGACCCGTCTCGGCGAAGGATCGCGGATGGTGGTGACGGGTGACCTGACTCAGGTCGATTTGCCCGATGGCACAAAATCGGGTCTGCGAGATGCGCTTGAAACCATCGCGGATGTCAAAGGTGTCGCGACGATCAAGTTTGATCAGCGCGACGTTGTTCGCCATGCGCTTGTCACCAAGATTGTTCAGGCTTATGACGCGGCAGATGCATTGCGGGACAGACTGAAAAAAGGCTATCGCGGAATCAAAGACGAGGATCAGGGCGATGACAGCACCGCTTGATCTGGACCTTGATGTTGAAGCGGGCAATTGGACCAAGGCCGACATTGATGCGATTGAAAATGCTGTGCGTGCCGCCCTTGATGGCGCTGTGCGTGACGGTGCGCTTTGGGAAGAAGATGCGGCTCCAGCCGATGGCACACCCGACCAAGGAGATGGTGCATCGCTTTTAAGTATTGCGCCGGTGGTTGAGGTCGGTGTTCGGTTATCCGATGATGCGTCTGTCCGGATATTGAACCGTGATTATCGCGGCAAGGATAGTCCGACCAACGTTTTATCGTTCGCAGCGCTTGAAAGTGCGGATGATGCAGCAGCTTTCATGATGTCATCCGATATGCCCCTGATGCTGGGTGATATCGTCATTGCACGTGAAACATGCGAACGTGAAGCTTCGGAACAGAACAAGACACTGATAAATCATCTTGTTCATCTGATTGTACATGGCACGCTACATCTTGTCGGCTATGATCATATGGTTGATGATGAAGCCGAAGAGATGGAAGAACTTGAACGGCAAATTCTTGCCGCACTGGGGATCGATGATCCCTATGAACCGATTGAAGATCAAGATATCGAAACAGGACAATGAACGAGAATAGTCAGCGCGACGACGACCACGAGAGTACGAGCCCTCGCCAGGGCGGGGAGAATGGTCAGGACTCCGATAACGGATCCTTGTGGGGAAATGTCGCATCGGCATTAGGCCTTAAGCGCGGCAAGCCAAGGAATGGTGAGGCATCGCTTTCCGACACACTTGAAGAACTTGCCGAGCGCAGTGAAGAAGATGACGAGCCCGTCTCGCTTCACGAACGATCACTTTTTGAAAATATCATCGCACTCCGCGATATGACGGCCGAGGATGTCATGATTCCGCGGGCCGATATCGTTGCGGTCGAAAAAAGCATCACGCTTGACGAGCTTGTTGACGTGATGGTGAAAAAAGCTCATTCACGACTACCGGTTTATGGCGAGTCCCTCGATGAAATTGCCGGTATGGTTCATATCAAGGATGTGCTGGGCTGTGTCGCTGCCGGCAAGGAATTCAAGCTACAATCCCTTTTGCGTCGGGTGTTGTTCGTATCGCCCGCCATTCGGGTGCTTGATCTTCTGTCCGAAATGCGTTTGTCGCGAACGCATATGGCATTGGTCGTCGACGAGTTTGGCGGCATTGACGGGCTGATCACGATCGAGGATCTGGTCGAGGAAATCGTCGGCGAGATTGATGACGAACATGACATTGATCAGACACCGAAACTGATCCGGCTTTCCGATGGCTGTTATATCGCCGATGCCCGCTACGAGGTCGAAGACCTTGAGGAAAAGCTGGGATTCGGCCTGTTGGATGAAGACGAGGACGAAGATATCGATACATTGGGCGGGCTGGTCTTCTCGCTTGCGGGGCGTGTGCCTGCGCGTGGGGAACTGATCGAACATCCGTCCGGTATCCAGTTCGAAGTCCTTGATGCCGACCCGCGCCGAATTCGGCGTTTGCGTATTCATCTGGTCCGGACCGAACCGGCCGAGATCAGTGACGAAAGTTCCAAACAGGGATCATCGAATGATTGACAGACTGGCGGTGCGCCTCGCCAACCTTTCGGGTTGGCGCAGGCGCTTCCTGTGGTTGGTGTCTGGGGCGGTTGCGGTTTTGGCGTTACCGCCTTTCTTCTTTTTGCCGGCCTTGCCGGTGGCTTTTGCCATACTGCTCTGGTCGCTTGAGGGGGTTAAGTGCAACAAGGGGGCGCTTTCCGCCGGTTGGTGGTTTGGTACCGGGCATTTTGCAGCTGGGTTCTATTGGATCAGTCATGCGTTTCTGGTTGAGCCGGAAATCTATGGCTGGATGATTCCGTTCGCTCTTTTGGGACTTGGTGGGGGGCTCGCCATTTTCCCGATGGTTGCTGTTTGGGCGAGCTGCCGGTTGACGCGAGAAATTATTGGTCGTGCCGTAATGCTGGCAACTCTTTGGGCCGTGGCGGAATTCGTCCGCGGTCATGTGTTGACCGGATTTCCGTGGAATTTACTGGCGCATGTCTGGGCTTTTGATCCGGCACCAATGCAATTTGCCTCGGTTGTCGGTGTTTACGGATTATCCGTCATTACGGCGTTGTTTTCGACGCTACCTGCAACGGTTATTGCCGGGCGCGCTGGCAGAATAAGTGCGATGGCCGGTATCATGATTGCGGTTCTGCTTTGGGGTGGTGGTGCGATCCGTTTGGCGTTGATTGGTCCCGCAACGGCGGATGCAACCGTTTCCGATGATCTGCCAGTGGTTCAGGTTGTCCAACCCAATATTCCTCAGCGTGAAAAATGGATTCCCGAACTTCAGGATCAGCATTTTGCCAAATTGCTGCGATTGTCGCGTCGTCCGGTTGATATGTCATCTGATCGCAAACGTATCGTGATTTGGCCGGAAACGGCTGCGACATTCTTTGTGGAAGCGCAGCCTGTTCGCAGGTTGCAGATGGCATCGATTCTTGGGCCCGATGATATCCTGATTACCGGAGCACCAAGAACTTATCCGCGGGATACGGATGACTTCAAGGTTTGGAACGCCGTTCAGGTTCTTGATAGCAAAGGAGAAATTGTTGCGAGTTTTGACAAGTTTCACCTTGTTCCATTTGGCGAATATGTGCCGTTCCGTGAATGGATTCCGATCCCGAAGCTGACTGCCGGGCGTACGGATTTTTCATTTGGTGAAGGGCCAAAGACGCTTGACGTGGCCGGAATGCCGAGTTTTTCGCCGTTGATATGTTACGAGGTTATTTTCCCGGGCGATGTTATTGACGATGCTAATCAGCCTGAATGGCTGCTTAATGTGACCAATGACGGGTGGTTTGGCAAAAGTGCTGGTCCCTATCAGCATCTGGCAGCAGCGCGGTTCCGCAGCATTGAAGAAGGTCGACCTATGGTCCGGGCGGCCTATACCGGCGTATCAGTGATGTATGACGCATATGGCCGGGAATTGGCAAAACTCCCCTTAAGAACAGAGGGATTCATGACTCACACCCTTTCGGGGGTGTATAACCATACTACAGTATATTATTTGTGGCGCGATATTCTATTTTACGGTATTGTAACCTTTCTAGCCGTTCTCGTTTTGGGATATAGTAGGTTATTCAAGTCCCTTAAAGCGGCTGTGTGAAGCACCGAACCGCTCCCTGATTGTCCCACCAAAAATAAGAGCGGGTAGGTCGGAGTGAGAGAAGGACAACACAAAATGTCGCCTAAGGATGAAAACACGATGGTCAAGAATACCCGTGGTAGAGGTCGGGGCCGGACCGCAAATGGCAAGCCTAACCCCGTCGACATTCATGTCGGTGCACGTGTTCGGTTGCGCAGAACCCTTCTTGGTATGAGCCAGGAAAAACTGGGTGAGGCCATTGGGCTGACATTCCAGCAGGTCCAGAAATACGAACGCGGTGCAAACCGTGTCGGGGCTTCGCGCCTTTATGATTTGTCGCGCGTTCTGGAAGTACCGGTTTCATTCTTCTTTGATGATATGCCTGACGAGATTTCGACGAAATCCGTGCATGAGCGTCGCGAAATGTCGGAAAGCCCGGATCCGTTCGATAATGATCCGATGAACCGCCGTGAAACCCTTGAACTGGTACGTGCATATTATCGGATCACCGATCCGACCCAGCGCAAGCGTGTTTTCGAGCTGGTTAAATCGATGGGCATTCTTGTTGCCGATAACGAAAATGCGAAATAGAAGACACCCGAAATTATGATTTCAAAAAGCGCATTTGCCAGAAAGTTGCAGATGCGCTTTTTCTTTGTTTCCTTCGAGTTTCTGGCCGAAATGCGTCAGGCGCGTTACGCTTATGCGTCGATCTTTCTTGACCCTAAAATGTCATTGGGGCAAAACCGCAGCTTGGGTGATAAGCCCGATTGAATACGTGGACGGATTTGGACCGCTTGCCACCACGTTAAAAAAGGCTAAGTGGGCGCAATTGGTGCAAACTTGTACCGATGCCCTCCGGTCCAGTTTTGGAACTCCTTTTTTACCGGAGAAGGTTTTAATGTCTCTTTCCGAATATCTTTTTACCAGTGAGTCGGTTTCCGAGGGTCACCCGGACAAGGTCTGTGACCGCATTTCCGATTCCATCGTTGATGCGTTTCTGGCCGCCGATGAAGATTCGCGCGTTGCCGTTGAGACTCTGGCAACCACCAATCGTGTGGTTCTGGCTGGCGAAGTTCGCGGTCCTGAAAGCGTTTCCAAGGAAGTCATGGTCGAAGCTGCACGCGAAGCCATTCGCGCCATTGGCTACGAGCAGGAAGGTTTTCACTGGAAGACTGCTGAGATTGAGTGCCACGTCCACGAACAGTCTGCAGATATCGCTCAGGGTGTCGACTCCGCTGGTGAAAAAGACCTCGGCGCGGGAGATCAGGGCATTATGTTCGGTTATGCTTGCAACGAGACGGACGAGCTGATGCCGGCTCCGATCCAGTTCTCGCACCGTATCCTGCGCAAAATGGCCGAAGACCGCCATTCTGGAAAATCAGCCGAGTTCGGTCCGGATGCAAAAAGCCAGGTTACCTTGCGCTATGTAGATGGCAAGCCGGTTGGGGCGACGTCGGTTGTTGTTTCGACCCAGCACGCAGATGGCCTTAATCAGGCCGATGTGCGCTCGCTTGTTATGCCCTATATCCAGAACATTCTGCCGGAAGGCTGGATGCCAGCCGAAGACGAGATTTACATCAACCCAACGGGTCGTTTTGTTATTGGTGGCCCTGATGGCGACGCCGGTCTGACCGGTCGTAAAATCATCGTTGATACCTATGGTGGCGCTGCACCGCATGGCGGTGGTGCATTCTCGGGTAAAGATCCGACCAAGGTTGACCGCTCGGCTGCTTATGCTGCTCGTTATCTCGCGAAAAACGTTGTTGCCGCTGGTCTTGCTGAACGTTGCACCATTCAGGTTGCCTATGCGATCGGTATTTCCAAGCCGCTGGCTCTTTATGTGAATAACCATGGCACCGGTAATGTGGATGAAATCAAGCTGGGCAGTGTGCTGCGTCAGTTGATGGATCTCAGCCCACGTGGCATTCGCGAACATCTTTCGCTGTGTCGTCCGATTTACACCCCGACTTCTGCGTACGGTCATTTTGGTCGTCAGCCGCAGGAAGATGGTCACTTCTCTTGGGAACGTACCGATCTGGTGGGTGATCTTAAGTCGGCATTCGGTGCCTGATTGGCTGAAAAGCCAACGCGCGAATTGCCAAAATCGTGTGGCATGATATGAGGCGGGCGGCCCCGATACAGTTCCGGGGCCGCTCGTTTGATTTTGGACCCCTTTTTCGAACCCGTCCTGACAGATAAGACAATGCGCAACAGCAACCGCCCGCTACCAACTCCGGATCGTCCAAATTTTTATGGCCGTCGTGGCAGCCGTCCTCTTAAGGATTCGCGCCGGGCGCTGGTCGACGAACTGTTGCCGAAAATCGGGATTACCTATCCCGATCAGGCTGATGTCGATCCGAATGGCTATTTCGCGGAGAAACCGGAACAGCTTTGGCTCGAGATCGGCTTTGGCGGGGGGGAACATCTGGCGGGCCAGGCTCAGGCCAACCCGCAGACGGGGATTATCGGGGCTGAACCGTTTATGGACGGGGTTGGCAGCCTGTTGCGCCATATCGATGAGCGCGGACTGACCAATGTTCGGGTCATTGCGGACGATTCCCGACCACTGCTTTATAAGCTGGTTGATGCCTGCTTTGATCGGGCATTCCTGCTGTTCCCGGATCCGTGGCCGAAAAAGCGTCATGCTGAACGTCGATTCATTGGCCCCAAAAACCTTGCATTGCTGGCGCGTCTTCTCAAAGATGGGGCCGAGTTCCGGGTGGCCAGCGACGATATGCAGTATATTTCCTGGACACTGCAACATCTGCACAATCATCCGGATTTCGAATGGCTTGCTGAAAGCCCCGAAGACTGGCGCAATCCGCCCGTTGATTGGGTCAAAACCCGTTATGAACAAAAAGCACTCCGTCAGGGCAAAAAGTGCAACTATTTGCGGTTTCGTCGTAAAAAGCGTTCCTGATCTGCACGGTTTTCTATTGTTATCTGACCCGCACCAAAGGCTTTTCGTTGTGTGCGGGTTTTCTTTTGCGTGAACAACATAACGACACAATTTCAATAAGTTGAAATTTTAATTGAGAATGATTGTCATGTGCGATATTTTATGTTGTTCCACTGATATGACATTGTCGCAAAATCGCTTGTGCCAAATGCCGGTAACAACAATTTCTGCGCATAATTCCAAAGGTCCGAACCGTGACACACTGGGATGTCAACATACTGTTCCGAACCTATCGCTCCCGGTTGCTGCATTTTGTGCAGCGGCGGAAGTTGTCGTGGCACATGGCCGACGACATCGTGCAGGATACCTTCCTTCGGGTTGTGACCACACCATCGCTACCCGATCCGCAATTTGCCCAGTCCTATCTTTTTAGGACGGCCCAAAATCTGGTGATCGATCATTTCCGGCGGGAACGAATACTGACCTTCGTTCAGGAACCCGATAAAGCATTTGAATTCGTTGCCGATGACGCTCCGTCCCCCGAACAGATCGCATGGTCTCGGCAGGAATTGCGCCATCTACAGGCTTCACTGAATGCTTTGCCAAAAAACCTTCGGACTGTTTTCATTCTTGCCCGGCTTGAAGGCAAAACATACGTCGAAATCGGTGAACAACTTGGCATTCCAACACAAACCGCGTTTAGCCGCATGGTCCGTGCCCTGACACTTGTCAAAGAGGCAATGGATAAATCGGAAAAAATTTGAATGTCAGATCAGAAATATGCGCTTCAGGTTCGTCCCAATAGTGAGGGTGTTTGTGTGATACGCCCAAACACCATCTGATCAATGACGCACGGAACCCGGCATTCATGGCTATGACAGGTGAAAATCACCTTGCAAATCTGCCCGATACGGTTTCGGAGCAGGCGATCTATTGGTTTGCACTGTTGCTTGATGGCAGTGAAACCGAAGAAGACCGTCGGGCATTCGCCCGCTGGGTCGAGGCTGATGCGGCGCATCTTGAGGCCTTTGGAGAGATAGAAAGGCTTTGGAGTGGCAGTACTAGCCTTAATCTTTCAACAGGCAATAAGGTCGGTCGACGTGCCTTTATGACGGGAACGGCGGCAGCGCTTGTCATCAGTGCGGGTTGGGCATTCTCCCCGCGTCACCCTTTTGCCGATATCCGGACTGTAACCGGCGAACGGCATAGTTTTTCCCTTCCCGGCGGTGTTGAGGCCGAACTGGCGAGCGATACCGTTATGTCCTACGTCGCGCGTGACGGGATAAACGGTGTCGAACTCCATAGCGGCGAAGCATGGTTCAATCATTCGGCAACAGGCAACGCCTTTTTTGTTGCTGCTGCCCATGGCGCAAGCTGGTCGTGGGGCGGAAGGCTCGACGTGGCTGCTTATGATGGGGGTGTCACGGTAATCGCCGAACAAAATCCGTTGATTGTTCGTGTTGGCGGCGCGCAAACCCAAGTGGCTGCGGGAAATGCCGTGCGCTATCGAGATGTGCAAATCGGGCGGCCTTACGAGGTTGATCTTTCGGCAGAGCTGGCCTGGCGGAACGGCCAGCTCGTCTTTATGGGGAGGCCGCTCGGCGAAGTCGTTCGCGTTTTGCAGCGCTGGCAGAACGGCAAGATCATGATCATCGGCGAAGAACTCAAATCCCGCCCGGTAACCCTTGTGGTCGACCTTGAACGGTTAAAGGATGTTCTGCCGGTTCTGGCTCGTGTTCTGTCGATCAATGTGCATCGGTTTACAGATTACCTGACGGTCATTCGCGCCGCCTGACCCTCTCAAACTCCAAAATCACCAATCGATATGATCCTTCGGTTCGGTCAGAATATTTTGATAATAAAAATTATTATCAAAAAATGCAATGAATATCAGATATCTGAATTTCAGCCTCGTCTAACTGAGTAACGAAATAATGAATGAGACGCAATCTCATTCATATATGCATTCGTGACTCAGGAGACAAAAAGAATGCTCTCGAACGGGGTGGGTCGCATTGTCGACACCAACAAAATAATTCGTAAATCCAGTACACCTATTGGGGGTGTTCGCACAATTGCCCTGACAGCCGTTGGCAGTGGCATGATTGCTTTGATGCCGCTTGCCGTGGGGGCTCAAACCCGGGGCGCAGAAATATTGCAACAGGCTAACAAGGCTGAAATTGCGCAGGTCGCTGAAGAGGGCGTGACCTTGTCAAATGATATGCTCTCATTTGATATATCCGCACAACCGCTTGCCATGGCATTGGTCAATTTTTCGCGTGTATCGGGGATCGATGTTGCCGTGGACGGGACATTGCCCGACGGTACACAAAGCGTTGCCGTCCAGGGGAATATGACGGCTGGCGCAGCCCTTGATCGCATGTTGTCGCAAAGCGGTTTGATCTGGAATGCCGTCAATCCGACAACCATTTCCATCATTGATCCTGTACGGGAAGATGCCGGTAACGCCTCAATCATAACTGTTCCGGTCACCGTAACGGCGACTGAAAGGGCGCTTGGTCCTAATGGGGTACCGGACAAAGTGTATGAAACGCCGGGCTCGGTAGCGGTAATTACCCAGGAAAGTATGCGAAAGTCGCCCGTACGCGAAGCGCGCGAGATTTTCAACAATGTTGCCGGTGTGGATATTTCCAATGACGCGCGTGACCCCGGTTTGACAGTCAACGTTCGCGGTCAGCAGGAAATGGGGCGTGTGAACGTCAATATCGACGGCGCGCGTCAGAACTATAATCAGATGACACATGGCACATCTTCTCGTGTGTATCTGGACCCTGCTTTGTTGGCAGAAGTGGAGATCGAGAAATCCAATCTCAACCAGAATGGTGGTGCCGGGTCTTCTGCAGGTATCGTCACAATGCGTACCCTCAATACACAAGACATTCTTGATGATGGCGAAAAATGGGGCGGCAAGGTAAATGTCAGCCACGGCACGAATGATTACGAATTTGCGGGCGATGCTGCTGGAGGTGTTAGGCTTGCGCCAAGGTTTGACATCTCAGCCGCGGTAAGCCGGAAGGTCATTGGTGACTATAGTCCGGGGAAACGCAATCCAGCCCTGTTTACTGACGGAAACGGCAATTATCACGATGTACACAGTTCCAGACCTGAATACACTTTCCTTCGCCAGACATCCGGTTTGGTGAAAGCCAATGTCCATCTTACAGATGATCAGGAACTGAATCTTGGGTATGTTGGCTCAAAAAGCAATTACACCAAAACCAACGACGTCACGAATACAAGACCGGATCTGAACGAAACCAAAACCCATACCCTGACCGCCAAGCACAACTGGAATCCGTCGACTGATTTGGTCGATCTGGATACGCACGTTTATTGGACCCGAACAGAAAGTAACCAATACAGGCCAACCAGATTTAACACCAGTGGATCAGTTAGCCAGAACCCCTACGACACGGACTATACGCTTGATACGACAGGGCTTGATTTGGCCAACAGTAGCAAGTTCGAGCTATATTCAGTGGGTGATGGCCTGAGCAAGGTTAGCTTTGACTATGGTACCGAGTTCTTTCACGACAGGGCAAAGACAACCTCTGAGGTCGAGGACCTTGGAGGATCAGGTTCTGCCTATCAGGCAGAAGGAACAACCCCATCCGGGGAGCGTGATGTTTATGGTGGACATGTAACGGCGACGTATGGCTGGAACGACGTGTTTCAAATCAGTGGTGGTTTTCGCTACGACCGTTACGAATTGACAGGTGACTCGTATTGGTGTGAAGCGTTACCCGGTGGTTTTACATCACAGCAGTGCGGAAGCGGCAATGACGTACCTTTGGACGTTGATTTGTCGGAGGACCGGGTTTCGCCGTCTTTTGGTGCAAGCGTGACGCCATTCCCCGGTCTGCAATTCTTTGCCAACTATCGCGAAAACCTGCGGGCGCCGACAGTTATGGAAGCCATGTTCAAGGGCATGCATATCGGTGATCAGCCGGTTACCTATTTTTCGAACGCCAATCTCAAGGCTGAGGAAGTTGAAACCAAGGAAGTTGGTGTCAACTTCATGTTCGATAACGTCATAAAGCAGGGCGATGGATTCAGAGCCAAACTGTCCTACTACCGTTCAACAATCGATAATTATACGACTGTTGGTTTCGTGCCTTTGCCCTCACTGCCGTCAGTGAACTGGCCATCGGTTGGGGCGGGCATGGTCAACCTTAGTGACCCTGTCTATATGACCGGTACGGAGCTTGAGGCCTTCTATGATGCTGGTGAGTACTATTTTGGCGGTACGTTGACGACATCGGACATTGATCTGATCGGGAATTATAATCAGTTCATTCTTGATACCACCTATTCTACTGCAGCGCAGAACGCAGCTACTTACGGTACAGTTGGCGGATTGTTTGGCATTTATGCGCCGCCCAAACGCAAATACACGCTTGACGGCGGGTTCCGTCTTTTCGATCAGGATCTTGTCTTGGGAATGCGGGCGACATTCGTTTATCCGGAAGAAAACTATGGTTCCCAGGTCGGGTCGGTAAGTCTCTCGACCGTTGGTGGCGAATATTACAAGTACCGCGTATTCGACTTTTACAGTTCCTATGACATCAACGATGCCGTGAAACTGCGGTTCGCCGTCAATAACCTGTTCGATGAGGGATATGTTCAAGGAAGCGGGGGAACGTATGCCCCGGCACCGGGACGTACCGCGATCATCAGTCTCAGCGGCAACTTCTAGGCCGCTTAAAAGGAAAAATGCCAATCACCGGTCAGGTCATCGACCTGACCGGATAGGTTTGTCTTTCTTTCAACTAAGTATTTGATTTTAAACATTATTTTGTTGACTCATGATGATAATAATAGTCATCCTCATCATGTTGCTCCAATGGTTGGGGCGGAAACAAACCAGGAGATGTCTAAATGACTATTACAATTGATCTGAACGCAGATGGTTCCGGAAACGGTGTTGATCTGCATGGTCTGTTGGAAGATTTCGACGCCAACTTTTCCAAGGGATTGTTCAACTACGGCGAGTTTCTGAATGGTGGGCTCTTTGACGGTCCGCAATACTATCTCAGCGATGAAGACAGTTCATCAAGCTACACCGATGGCTTCCTTGCAACGACCGGTGGCGGAGATGACTTCACCTATGACATCAGCACCCATCAGATTGTCGGAAATCTTGATCAGCTTTCATTCGGGGAAACGTTGGTTCAGGATTCTAGCGGCGACTACAATCTTAGCGACTCGTCGGTCGATATTTCTGGCCTTGACCTCAGCAGCAGCAAGACTGGTATGGTCCTGACCGCGCTTTTTGGTGGTGACAGTTCAGAATTGCAGTCTGTTTTTGCCTCCGAAGGTGTCGAAATCAACGGCAGTTCCGGCGCGGATGTGATCGGCGGTTTTGCAGGTGACGACGTCCTGACTGGCAATGGCGGGGCAGACACTTTCGAGTTCGATACTTCGGCATCGTTCGGTGATGACACCGTTACCGACTTCACCGATGGCACCGATCTTCTCGATATCGATTACAACTCGGTCACGATTGGAGATGATGGTGCTGGCAATGCGCTCATTACCCATGCCAACGGCACCATCACCCTGACTGGTGTTGACTTCAACGACCTTGACGCAAGCGACTTCGTTTAACGAAGACGGCCCGCTCCGCAGGCGGCGGAACGGGCACAAGGTCTTTGATTGCAGGGCACCGCGGAACAGCGGTGCCCACCTCATCCTATCTTTTTCTTTTCCGGAATGGAAACAGCGTGTTCGAACAGGTCCATTCGCAACATTTGTCCAAATCGTCCGTATTCTCGCCGTTGGCGGCCGCCATTCGATCCGTGCGCGGAGCGTTCCTGTCGGTCGCGGCGTTAAGCGGCGTGTCAAATATCCTGATGCTGACCGGGCCGCTTTTCATGCTGCAGGTTTATGATCGGGTTCTGGCGAGTCGCAGTATGCCGACGCTCGTCGCGCTCGTTGTTCTGATGCTGGCGCTATATCTGTTTCTGGGAACTGTCGATGCGCTTCGGGCGCGGATGCTGGTGCGGATTGGCTGGCGGGTGGATGAGCAGGTCGGACCGTTGGCGCTGGCAACCACTCTTGATCAGGTGCTGCGAAATGATAATGCAACCTTAAGGCCGCTCAACGATCTTGATCAAATCCGACAGTTTCTGGGTGGTGCGGGTCCTATTGCGATTTGCGATATGCCTTGGATGCCGCTGTTTCTGGGGATCGTTTTTGCTTTTCATCCCTGGCTTGGTTTTCTTGCCCTTATTGGCGGTATCATTCTGGTGATTTTGACATTGATCGGCGAGCTTGCCACCCGTCGCCAGGTTGAACGGATGAACTGCCAAGCCGTTTCACGTGCAAATCTTGTCGAAGCTGGGCGTCGAAATGCCGAAGCCATTCTCGCGATGGGCATGCTGGCGAGTTTCACAGACTATTGGGCACGTTTGAATGACAGGTATTTACGAGACAATACCGGTGTCGGTGACGTCAATTCGACCTTCTCGGCCTATATCAAGGTCATTCGCCTTGCGATGCAGTCCGGCGTTCTGGCACTTGGTGCGTATCTGGCGATCCTGCAGGAAGTCACACCGGGTGTGATGGTTGCCGCCTCAATCCTGACAGCGCGGGCATTGTCCCCGGTCGAACAGGCGATTGGCAACTGGCGCGGATTTGTTGGTGCCCGTCAATCGCGCCAACGTCTTGAACGCTGCTTTGCCGACACACAAAAAACGTCTGAACGCCTCGAACTGCCTGCCCCGCAACAAAGCCTGCATGTTTCCAATCTGATCGTTCGGGCCCCTGCAAAGCGGGTGGAAGGAAAGCTGGCCGCACCGGGGCGCGTATTGCTGCGCATCAACGACGTGTTCCTGAAAGCAGGCGACGGGCTTGGCATTATTGGGCCAAGCGGATCGGGGAAATCTACATTCGGTCGCGCACTGGTCGGGATTGGTGCGATCCAGAATGGCACCATCCGCCTGGATGGGGCGGAGCTTGATCACTGGGAGCCGGATCGGCTGGGGGCGCATGTCGGTTATTTGCCGCAGGACGTCGATCTGTTTGACGATACTGTTGCCCGCAATATTGCGAGGCTACGTAGCGATGTGGACTCTGCGGCAATCGTTAAGGCCGCGCAATTGGCCGGGGTGCATGACATGGTCCTGTCTCTGCCCAAGGGATATGACACGCTGATCGGAAGTGGCGGGCTTATTTTGTCGGGTGGGCAACGCCAACGGATCGGGCTGGCGCGTGCCCTGTTTGGTGATCCGTTCCTGATTGTCCTTGATGAACCCAATTCCAGTCTCGACAGTGCCGGGGAACAGGCCCTGATCGAAGCGGTCCGTCTGGCCCGGCAACGCGGGGCGATTGTTGTCATGATTGCCCATCGCCCCGGCGCACTGGCAACGGTCAATCTGGCGATGGTTATTCAGGATGGACGCCAGATTGCCTTTGGTGCGCGTGACGACATTCTGCGCAAAACCATGCGCCAGGTCGGAGAAAGCGCATGAGCCGAAAACAGTCGCACACGTCGTCAAAAACTCCATTCGTCAGCCCTGCAATGCATAGTTTGCGCCGACATACCCTGTTTGGCGTAACCGTGATGCTGGCATTGTTTGCTGGTTTGGGAAGCTGGATGGCGTTGGCCAATCTTTCCGGGGCGGTGGTTGCCACCGGCAAACTGGTGGTCGAAAGCAATGTGAAGGATGTGCAGCACCCTGACGGAGGCATTGTTGGTGAAATCCACGTGCGTGACGGGGATCGGGTGCAGGCCGGTGATCTTCTGATCCGGCTGGACGATACGATGGCACGCGCAAGCCTTGGCATTGTCGATAGCCAGATCGATGCCTTGCGGGCACGCAAAATGCGACTGGTTGCTGAACGGAACGAAGCGAAAATCGTTGCTGTGCCCGATTTGTTCGAGGCCCGTATGCAGGACCTGGCAATCGTTGAGCTGGTTGCGGCCGAGACAAAACTATTCGAAGCAAGGCGTAAAAGTCTGGAGGGTGAAAAGGACCAGCTTCAGCAAAAACTGTTGCAGCTTTCGGAGACGATCATCGGGCTTGAGGCCCAGAAAGCTGCCAATGAAGAAGAAAGCCGCCATATTCGCGATGAACTTGACGGGCTTGAAATGCTTTACAAAAAGCAGCTTGTACCGATTACCCGTGTTGCGGCATTGCGTCGTGAACGCGCCAGTCTGGGGGGCAAACATGGGGAGTTGACGGCACAGATTGCCGCGACCGGCATGCAAATCTCGGAAACAGAAATGTCGATCCTGCAGCTTGACCGGAACCGCCAAACAGAAGTCCTGACGGAACTGGGTGAAATTGATCAACAATTGGCCGAATTGATGCAAAAGCAGGTTGCGTTGCGCGATCAACTGCGTCGTGTCGACATCCGAGCCCCCTATGACGGGACGGTCTATCAGATGACGATACATACGATTGGCGGCGTGGTTGCGGGCGGGGACCGGATCATGAGGATTGTGCCTGATCAGGATGAGCTGGTGATCGAAGCCCGAACCAACCCGCGCGATATTGATCAGGTCCATCCAGGGCAAAAGGCGATGCTGCGTTTTACTGCCTTTAATCAGCGCACAACACCGGAACTTTCCGGGACGGTGTCCTTTGTGGCAGCGGACCTTTCACGCGATGAACTGACAGGCGAAACCTACTATAATGTCCGGGTGAAAATTGCCGGTGGCGAGATGGAAAAACTTGATGGGCAAGGTCTGATGCCCGGCATGCCGGTTGAAACCTTTATCGCAACGGGGGATCGCACCGCACTTAGCTATCTTGCCAAACCACTTACCGATCAGTTTGCCCGCGCGTTCCGCGAAGAATAATTTTTCACCGGTTTCGGATATCGAACGCCCCGAATCGTTTCTGCTTTGAAGGGCTGCGAATTCATGCGGCATTTGCGGACAGGGACGAAAGGTAATCGGGATGACTTTGGATATAACAGCAGACGGTGTGATAAAAACCCGCCTTCAGAACCTCAAACAGGCAACAACCGGCGACCATCAGCACATCGATGACATGGTGATGGAAATGGCACCGTTTGAAAGCCGCGATAACTACGCCCGGTTTGTCGGGATGCAGTATGTGTTTCACCGCGCTGTAAAACCGCTTTATGACGCCAGTGACCTGAACGCCCTGATACCCGGGCTTTCGATGCGCAGTCGGTTCGATCATGTCTGTGCAGATCTTGCAGACCTGCAATGCAGCCTACCTGAAAATACCAAACCATTTCCTGTTCCCCAAACCGGAATGGGTCGTCTGGGATGGTTATATGTTTGTGAAGGTTCGTCGCTTGGGGCGGCATTTTTGCTGAAAGCAGCCGGAAATATCGGGCTGAATGCCGAGTTTGGTGCCCGTCACCTGGCTGGGCACGAAGACGGTCGCGGCAAGCATTGGCGCGAATTTGTTGATCAGGTCAATGGCTTGGCTTTAAGCGCTAAACAAGAACAGGAAGTGATTGATGGTGCTATTGCTGCCTTTGACTTTTTCCGAACCCTTTTGATCGAAGATCGCAAGCTTGCCGCATAGGCGCAAATCCCTTGGTTGAAAGGCTTGCAGAGACAGGATCGTGACTTGATTTCTGGCAAAGTCGGCTGTATAAAGCCGCCAAGCTTTTTGTAAATTCTGACAAAGAGTGGGCCCTTCGCCCGCTCTTTTGTGCTTTTTGGGGTATGGCATCGCTATATGGCTGAGCTGATCGGACAACAGTTGAAAGACCCGCTGATGATGCGGATCACGGAGATTATCGAGCCGTCGATCAATGCGCTGGGTTTCGAACTGGTACGTGTGTCCATGATGGGCAAGGACAGTAATGTCTTGCAGATCATGGCAGATCGTGCGGATGGCAACGGCAGCATCAATGTTGAAGATTGCGCCGAAATCAGCCGTACCGTCTCTGCCCTGATGGATGTCGAGGACCCGATTTCCGGGGCTTATCACCTTGAAGTCAGTTCACCGGGTATTGACCGCCCGCTGACCCGTGCCAAGGACTTTGATGTCTGGCGCGGGTTCGAGGCAAAGGTCGAGCTGGTGATGGCCCAGAATGGCCGTCGCCGTTTCAGCGGAAAGCTGGATGGAGTTGAGGATGATGCGGTCGCCCTGATTGTCGATGGCGAACGTGAATTGTTGCCGTTGGCCGATATCGCAAAGTCGAAATTGGTGCTGACGGATGAATTGATCGCGCATGTCACCGGCAAGGGCCGGTCTGACGAAAACGCAGAATAGAGGTTGGATATGGAAGCAACTTCGGGAATGCCGCGGCCGGAACTTTTGCAGGTTGCAGATGCCGTTGCCCGTGAAAAGGGCATTGATCGTGATGAAGTTCTTGGCGCAATGGAACAGGCCATCCAAAAGGCCGGCCGTTCCAGATATGGCCACGAGCATGACATCCGTGCCCATATCGACCGTAAAACCGGTGAAATCAAGCTGGCCCGTTTCATCGAGGTCACGGATGATATCGAAAACGACTTCACCCAGATGTCGCTGGAACAGGCGCGTATTCGCAACGAAAATATCCAGCTTGGTGAATTCCTGATTGATCCGCTGCCGCCGATCGATTTCGGACGTATTGCTGCGCAGACCGCAAAACAGGTTATCGTGCAGAAGGTCCGTGATGCGGAACGTGAGCGTCAGTTCGAAGAATATAAAGACCGTGCCGGTGAAGTGATCAACGGCGTCGTCAAACGAGTCGAGTTTGGTAATGTTCTGGTCGATATGGGCCGTGCAGAAGCCATTCTGCGCCGCGAAGAACTGATCCCGCGTGAAACTGTCCGTCAGGGTGATCGCGTTCGTGCGCTGATCCTTGATGTGCGTCGCGAACAGCGTGGGCCGCAGATCTTCCTGTCGCGTACCCATCCGACTTTCATGGCAAAACTGTTTGCCCAGGAAGTTCCGGAAATCTACGACGGTATTATCGAAATCAAATCGGTTGCCCGTGATCCGGGTTCGCGCGCCAAGATTTCCGTTCAGTCGTCGGATAACTCAATCGACCCGGTCGGGGCATGTGTCGGTATGCGTGGTTCGCGCGTGCAGGCTGTTGTTGGCGAACTTCAGGGCGAAAAAATCGACATCATCCAGTGGTCGGAAGACCCGGCAACCTTCGTTGTGAACGCATTGGCTCCGGCCGAGGTCACCAAGGTTGTTCTTGATGAAGAAACCAATCGTATCGAGGTTGTCGTCCCCGACGATCAGCTGAGCCTGGCCATTGGCCGTCGTGGTCAGAATGTGCGTCTGGCGTCCCAGCTGACCGGATGGGATATCGATATCCTGACCGAGGAAGACGAAAGCGAACGTCGCCAGGAAGAAGCCCGTAAACGGGCGGAGATGTTCATCAAGGCACTTGATGTTGATGAAGTCATTGCCCATCTTCTGGTCGCCGAAGGCTTTACCTCGATCGAGGAAGTCGGTTACGTGCCGTTGGCCGAACTGGCAGAGATCGAAGGTTTCGAAGAAGAAATCGCCGAAGAGCTGCGCACGCGCGCTCGTAACTTCCTTGCCGAAGAAGCCGAACGTCTTCAGAAGCGTCGTGAAGAGCTTAAGGTTGCCGATGACCTCGTCGAATTTGGCGGACTGTCGCTGGCCGTTGTTGTTCGCCTGGGCGAGAACGATGTCAAAACCCTTGAGGACTTCGCGGATCTCGCAAGCGACGAGCTGATCGAATATGTCGGTGATGCGGACAACATGACCATGGATCAGGCCAATGACCTGATCATGGACGCGCGTCGTCAGCTTGGCTGGTTCGAAGGACTTGAAGAAGAAGTTTCCGAAGATGCCGAAGAAGGCGAAGACGCCTGAGGGCTGATCGGAGGACGCCATGTCGCACCGTAAAGGCGGCAAGGTAGCCGAGGTTCCGGAGCGCCGGTGTATCGTCACCGGCGAAGTCCGGCCTAAGGAAGACCTTCTCAGGGTTGTGATCGGACCGGATGATTCGGTTGTTCCCGACCTTGAGGAACGGTTGCCTGGACGGGGATTATGGTTGTGCCCGTCGCGGGATGTGATAAATACCGCCTGTGCAAAAAATGCCTTTGCCAAGGCGGCGCGGCAAAAAGTCGTGATTGATCCTGCGCTGGCAGACCGGATCGAGAAGCTTTTGCTTCAGAAAAGTCTCGATCTGCTGTCGCTTGCGCGCAGAGCCGGTCAGGCGGTTGCCGGTTACGAAAAAGTCAGGGCCCAGATTGACGAGGGCGCGGCAATGATATTGGCAGCCCGAGATGGTGCTGCGGACGGAAAATCGAAGATCGAGGCGAAAGCCCGGGATCTGCCGATTTATACCGTTCTGGATGCTGCCGAGATTGGCGCGGCCTTTGGCCGCGAAAAAGCAGTACATGTGGCTGTTGCGCCAGGTGGACTGGCAAAACAGTTAAGTCGCTCGCTTAGGCGGCTAGAAGGATTTCGCGCGGTCTGAAGGCAGGCTTGCGCAGAACGGACAGGACAGGACAGGCAAAGGATGCCGGTCCCGCAGGAAATGAGGAAGTTGGACGGATTATGAGTGATCGCGATCAGGAGAAGAAACCGCTGAGCCTCAACAGATCGAAACTTGAACTGAGCAAGACGGTCGAGGCTGGGCAGGTACGGCAAAGCTTCTCGCATGGACGGTCCAAATCTGTGACTGTCGAAGTGCGCAAGAAGCGGACTTTCGAAAAGAACGAATCCGGCCGCTTCCGTGAAGTGAAGAAGGATGCGGTTGCTGAACAGCAGCAGCAAGCTGCCGCACCGGCGCCGGCGGCAAAACCCGAACCGGTTGCCAAACCGGAACCGGTTGAAGACCACGGCAATCTTACCGATAGCGAGCGTGCAGCACGCATGGCTGCCCTGAAAGCAGCCGAAGAGCGCCGCAAGCAGGAAGAAGCCGAAGCAGCCGTACGTGCCGCTGAGGAAAGCAAGCGCAAGGCAGAAGAAGCCGAACGTCGTAAACAGGAAGAGGCCGAAGCAGCAAAAGCTGCTGCGGCAGAAACCCCTGTGCTGGAAAAGGATGCCCCGGTTTCTGTAGAAGAAGTCGAGAAAGCCCTTGAAGCATCGACGACCAAAGGCAAATCCAAACCGAAGCCTGCTGCTGTTGCCAAGAAACAGGAAGAAATCATTCCTGGCGAACCGGCAGAACCGCTGGTTCCGGAAGAACGCCGTCGTGCCGATCCGTCCACCGTCAAGCCGAAAAGCCGCAAGGAACTGGACGAGGAAGAAGCCCGTACCGCAGCCGCACGCAAACGCGCCGAAGAAGAAGCTCTTGGCCGTGCCGCGCGTACGAAGGGTGACGAAGGTCGCCGTCGTGGCAAGCTTTCGATCAATAATGCTATGACCGGTGACGAAGGTGGCCGTCGTCGTTCGATGGCCTCGATCAAGCGTCAGCAGGCAAAAGCAAAGGCCCGTATGCAGGGTCAGCAGAAGCCGAAAGAGAAAATCGTGCGTGATGTTATCGTTCCGGACGTTATTACCGTTCAGGAACTTGCCAACCGTATGGCTGAACGTGCTGCCGACGTCATCAAGTGCCTGATGGGCCTTGGCGTTATGGCAACCATCAACCAAAGCCTTGATCCCGATACCGCACAGCTGGTTGTCGAGGAATTCGGCCACAAGATGAAACGCGTTTCGGATGCCGATGTTGAAGAAGCGCTGGTCAGTGCCGTTGACAATGAAGATCAGCTGATCGGTCGTCCGCCGGTTGTGACCGTCATGGGTCACGTTGACCATGGTAAAACCTCGTTGCTTGATGCCCTGCGCAAAACTGACGTTGTCAGTGGCGAAGCTGGCGGCATCACCCAGCATATCGGTGCCTATCAGGTGACGATGGAAACCGGATCGAAGATTACCTTCATCGATACCCCGGGCCACGCTGCCTTCACGGAAATGCGTTCGCGCGGTGCCAAGGTTACCGACATCGTCGTTCTGGTTGTTGCTGCTGACGACTCGGTCATGCCGCAGACGATCGAAGCCATCAGCCATGCGAAAGCAGCCGGTGTGCCGATGATCATCGCGATCAACAAGATCGACAAACCGGGTGCAAACCCGTCGAAGGTTAAAACCGAACTGCTTCAGCACGAAGTCGTCGTCGAGGAAATGGGCGGTGAAGTTCAGTGTCTTGAAGTTTCCGCCAAACAGGGCCTTGGCCTGACCGAGCTGGAAGAAGCCATTCTGCTTCAGGCCGAGGTTCTTGACCTTAAAGCCAACCCGGCACGTGTTGCTGACGGTGTTGTGGTTGAAGCCCGCATGGAAAAAGGTCGCGGCCCGGTTGCCACGGTTCTGGTTCAGCGCGGTACGCTTAAAAACGGTGATATCTTTGTTACGGGTGCCGAGTGGGGCCGCGTTCGTGCGTTGGTCAACGATCATGGCGTTCGCATCGAAGAAGCCATTCCGGGCATGCCGGTCGAAGTAACCGGTCTGAACGGCGTGCCGTCTGCCGGTGATGACTTCGTTGTTGTCGAAAACGAAGCCAAAGCGCGTGAGATTTCCGACTATCGTCAGCGTCGCATCCGTGAAACGCAGGCTGCTGCGATGAAGAAATCGGCACTTGAGAACATGTTCTCAAGCTCGGGCGACGTCAAGGAACTGCCGATCCTTATCAAAGGTGACGTGCAGGGTTCTGTCGAAGCGCTTATCGGTACCCTGCAGAAGCTGGGTAACGAAGAAGTCAGTGTACGCGTCCTGCATAGCGGCGTTGGCGGGATCAACGAGTCCGATGTCACGCTGGCGCGTGCGTCGAATGCGCTGATCATCGGCTTTAACGTGCGTGCCAATCAGCAGGCCCGTGAACAGTCCCGTCGCGACAATGTCGACATTCGTTATTATTCGATCATCTATGATGTTGCAGACGACATCAAAAAGATGCTGTCGGGCATGCTGTCGCCGGAAGTTCGCGAGAAGTTCCTGGGGTACGCAGAAATACGCGACATCTTTACTATCTCGGGCAACAAGATTGCCGGTTGTATGGTTACCGAGGGTACCGTCAAGCGTGGTGCGGGCGTTCGCCTGCTTCGCGACAACGTCGTGATCCATTCGGGCGAGCTGTCGACACTGCGTCGCTTCAAGGATGAAGTAAAAGAAGTCCGCGAGGGCTATGAATGTGGCATGTCATTCGCCAAGTATAATGACCTGCAGGTCGGCGATATGATCGAGTGCTTCGAGCAGGAGGAAATCGCCGTCGAACTTTAAGACGGTGGATTGACGATATGGCGAAGCAACCGGCCAAAGCACCAAGTCAGCGACAGTTGCGCGTGGCGGAGGAAATCCGCCAAGCCCTGTCGCAGGCACTTGAGCGCGGAGATATTTATGACCCGGACCTGACCCGGCGCCCGGTAACCATTACCGGCGTCAGTTTGAGCCCGGATATGCGCAATGCCATGGTATCCTTTACGCCGCTTGGCGGGGGCGAGGCGGAAACCTCGCTTAAGGCGCTAACGCGGCAGAAGGGCCATTTGCGTACCCATGTGGCGCGTACGGTTCATATGAAATACGTACCGGCGTTGCGTTTTGTGGAAGACAAAAGTTTCGATGTCGCCGACCATATCGGTGCCCTCCTGCGTGACCCGCATGTCGCACAGGATCTTGCGGCGGACCGGTCGGACGACCATGAGAATGAGGACGACTGATGGCGCGTCGGCGTCGCGGTAGAAGCATCAATGGCTGGCTGGCAGTCGACAAGCCCTTGGAAATCACCTCTTCGACGGTGGTCAATCAGGTGCGTCGTCTGCTTGATGCGGCAAAGGCCGGTCACGGCGGGACACTTGACCCATTGGCGAGTGGTGTCCTGCCTATTGCATTTGGCGAGGCGACAAAAACGGTTGCCTATGTCATGGATGGTAGCAAAAGTTATCGTGTGACGCTTAAATTCGGCGAAGCACGCAGCACCGACGATGCCGAGGGCGAGGTTACGGCCACCTCGGATCATCGTCCGGATGCAGACGAAATAAAGGCCGTGCTGGGTGAGTTTATTGGCGAAATCCAGCAGGTGCCGCCAAAGTTTTCGGCGATCAAGGTTAATGGCAAGCGTGCCTATGATCTTGCCCGTCGCGATGAAGACGTGGTGCTTAAACCGCGTCCGATTCTGATCAAGGATCTTCGACTGGTCGATATGCCGGATCGCGATCATGCCGTTCTCGAAGTTGTTTCGGGCAAAGGGGCATATATGCGGTCTTTGGCGCGCGATATTGCGCTGCGCCTGGGTTCTGTCGGCCATATATCCGCCCTTCGCCGCACGTCGGCGGGGCCGTTTCCTGAAACGAGTTCCATTCCGCTTGCGGAGTTGCTTGAAATGGATCCGGATGCGGTGTTGGAGAAATTGCTTCCGGTCGAGACCGCGCTGGACGACATCCCGGCGCTGGCCCTGACCGAAGTCGAGGCGCAGCGGCTATCGAGTGGGCAACCTGTCGGGTTGTTGCCGGTGGCAAAACGCAGTGCCCTCGAAACCCCCGTCGTGCAGGACGATATCGTCTGCGCCATGCTCCATGACCGCGCGGTTGCGTTGGCGGAGATAAGTGGCGGCGAAATCCGGCCTGTACGTGTTTTTAATCTCTAAAGGCGAAAGGATGCCTGATGTCGATTACTGCTGAACGCAAAGCTGAGCTGATCAAAGAATACGCTCAGAAAGACGGTGACACCGGTTCCCCCGAAGTCCAGGTTGCAATCCTGACCGAGCGGATCAAGAACCTGACCGAACACATGAAAGAACATAACCACGACTTCCATAGCCGTCGTGGTCTTCTTATGATGGTTGGCCAGCGCCGTCGTCTGCTGAAGTACCTGCAGCGCAAAGACCAGTCGCGTTACGAGACCGTTATCGAACGCCTCGGTATTCGCCGCTGATATCGAACTGCGGCGGAGGTGGTTGATCCCCTCCGCCGTCGTTTTTTTAATGTCCCGAGCGGATCGGGAAACACGGGGAAGCAGGGTCGGATGGGCCGACCTCTTTGCTTGGTCCGGACCCATTAATTATGCAGCTTTTATGAAAGCCTCATAATTAATGTGTTCGGAACTCGTGTATGACTATCCGGGTCCGCTGAAGGTTTGTAAGAGGAAGAGAAAATAATGTTTAATGTCGTCCGCAAGGAAATGCAGTGGGGCAATGCCAAGCTGGTTCTCGAAACCGGTAAGGTCGCGCGTCAGGCCGATGGTGCCGTCATGGTCACCTACGGCGAGACCGTTGTGCTTTGTACCGCTGTTGGCGCGAAATCACCGCGCCCGGATATCGACTTTTTCCCGCTGACCGTGAACTATCAGGAAAAAGCATTTGCTGCCGGTAAAATCCCGGGTGGTTTCTTCAAGCGTGAAGGCCGTCCTTCGGAAAAGGAAACTCTGGTTTCGCGTCTGATCGACCGTCCGATCCGTCCGCTGTTCCACCCGCTTTATCGTAACGAAACCCAGATCGTTTGTACCGTTCTGTCCCATGACATGGAAAACGATCCGGACGTGGTTGCGATGATCGGTGCGTCTGCGGCGCTGACCATTTCCGGTCTGCCGTTCCTTGGCCCGATCGGTGCTGCGCGCGTCGGTTACAAAGACGGCGAATATATCCTGAACCCGGCAACCGAGTCGGTTAAGGAAAGCGACCTTGATCTGGTTGTTGCCGGTACCCGTGACGGTGTGATGATGGTTGAATCCGAAGCCAGCGAGCTTTCGGAAGAAATCATGCTTGGCGCCGTTAAATTCGGTCACGAGCAGTTCCAGTCGGTTCTTGATCTGATCATTTCGCTGGCCGAAGATGCCGCGAAAGAGCCGCGCGACATTGCAGAACTGCCGGAAGGCTATGATGCGCTGGTCGAAAAAGTCGCTGCCCTTGGCACCGATGGACTGACCAAAGCATACAGCCATGTCGTCAAGCAGGAGCGTTCGGCTGCTGTTTCTGACGCCAAAGCCGCGATTGCGGGAAAACTGGCCGAAGAAGAAATTGCCGATGCCCTGAAAGGCAAGGTTTCGTCGATCATCAAGGATCTGGAAAAAGACATCGTTCGCGGTGCGATCCTGAAAACCGGCAAACGTATTGATGGCCGTACAGGTGCTGACGTTCGCCCGATCCTTGGCGAAGTTTCGGTTCTGCCGCGTGCACACGGTTCGGCGATTTTCACCCGTGGTGAAACCCAGGCACTTGCCGTTGCCACCCTTGGCACCGGTCAGGATGAACAGATCGTTGACGCGCTTGACGGCGAATATCGCGAAAACTTCATGCTGCACTATAACTTCCCGCCCTACTCGGTTGGTGAAGCTGGTCGTATGGGTTCGCCGGGCCGTCGTGAAATCGGTCATGGTAAACTGGCATGGCGTGCCCTGCACCCGCTGATGCCGGGCAAGGACGCCTTCCCTTACACCATTCGTATCGTTTCTGAAGTAACCGAATCGAATGGTTCGTCCTCGATGGCGACCGTTTGCGCAACCTCGCTTGCGATGATGGATGCCGGTGTTCCGCTGGCACGTCCGGTTGCCGGTATTGCCATGGGTCTGATCAAGGAAGGCGATGATTTTGCCGTTCTGTCCGACATCATGGGTGATGAAGATCACCTTGGTGATATGGACTTCAAGGTTGCCGGTACCGAAAAAGGTATCACCTCGCTGCAGATGGATATCAAGATCACCTCGGTGACCCCGGATATCATGCAGATCGCACTCGGCCAGGCCCGTGACGGCCGTCTGCACATCCTTGGCGAAATGTCCAAAGCGCTTCCGGAAGCACGTGGTGAAGTTTCGGGCAATGCACCGACCATCACCCAGTTCTCGATCCCGCGTGACAAAATCCGTGACGTTATCGGGTCGGGCGGCAAGGTCATTCGCGAAATCTGCGAAGAAACCGGTGCGAAGGTCGATATCGAAGACGATGGCTCGATCACTGTTGCACATACCGACGGTGCAAAAGGCAAACAGGCAGTCGATTGGATCAAATCGATCGTTGCGGAACCTGAATTGAACCATATCTATGATGGTAAGGTTGTTAAGGCTGTCGACTTTGGCGCATTCGTCAATTTCTTTGGCGCGCGCGACGGTCTGGTCCATATCTCCGAACTGGCGCAGGAACGCGTCAAACAGGTTTCGGATATCGTCAAGGAAGGCGACGCGGTCAAGGTCAAGGTCATTGGCTTTGATGATCGCGGCAAGATCAAATTGTCGATGAAACGCGTTGACCAGGAAACCGGTGCCGATCTCGACGCCGGCGACGCTGAATAATCCGATCTGATAGACCGGACGGCGATAACAACAACACGCCGTCCGGTTTTCCAAATGCGATGCCGGGGCATCGCTGGCGATGAAAAGCCGAATGGGAGAGACGAATTTGAAAGCCCTTAAACCGCTCGTCATGTCTGGAAAAGAGGTCTTGCCACTGATTGAAGGTGGCAAAGGTATCGCTGTTTCGACGGGTAAAAGTTCCGGCGCATGGGCAGCTGCTGGTGGCATCGGGACGTTTTCCGCCGTCAATGCCGATTCTTATGACGAAAATGGCAATCTGGTTCCGGTCGAATATGCCGGAAAAACCCGCGGTGAGCGCCATCAGGAACTGATCGCCTATGGCATCCGCGGCGGTATCGCCCAGGCACAGATCGCACACGAAATGCGCGGCGGTGAAGGCCGACTGCACATGAACGTTCTGTGGGAAATGGGCGGTGCGGAAGAAATTCTGCGTGGTGTGCTTGAGGGCACCAAGGGTCTTGTCCATGGTGTGACCTGTGGTGCGGGTATGCCTTATAAGGTATCGCAGATCGCAGCCCAGTATGGCGTGCATTATTACCCGATCGTCTCGTCGGCGCGCGCATTCCGTGCCTTGTGGCTGCGGTCGTATAAAAACACCCCGGAATGGCTTGGCGGCGTGGTCTACGAAGATCCATGGCGTGCCGGTGGCCACAATGGCCTGTCAAATTCCGAAGACCCGCTTGTGCCCGAAGACCCGTTCCCGCGGGTTGCAGCCCTTCGCGAATACATGAATTCGGTCGGCCTGAATGAAGTTCCGATCATTATGGCGGGTGGCGTCTGGTTCCTGCGTGACTACGAAGACTGGCTTGATAATCCGGAAGTTGCCCCGGTGGCGTTCCAGTTTGGAACCCGTCCGCTGCTGACCAAGGAAAGCGAAATTTCCGAAGAATGGAAAAACCGTCTTCTGACGCTGCAGAACGGCGACGTGTCGTTGCATAAATTCAGCCCGACCGGTTTTTACAGCTCGGCTGTTCGGAACGACTTCCTTGAAGATCTTCATCAGCGTTCCGATCGTCAGGTCCGTTATTCGCGCACCGCAGAGGCTGATCTGCATGTCGGTATTCCGCTGGGTCGTCGCGGTCGTCCAATCTATGTCCGCGAAGATGATGCCGACAAGGTTCGGGCATGGCTTGATGCTGGTTATACTGAAGGCATGCCGACACCCGATGAAACCATGGTGTTTGTCACGCCTGACAGTGCGCTGACGATCAAGAAAGATCAGATCGATTGCATGGGGTGCCTGTCACAGTGCCAGTTCTCGAACTGGGAACAGCATAGCGGCACCACCGGCAAGCGTGCCGATCCGCGTTCATTCTGCATCCAGAAAACGCTTCAGAACATTGCACATGGTGCGATGGTTGAAAACGAGCTGATGTTTGCCGGTCATAATGCCTATAAATTTGGTGAAGATCCGTTCTACGCCAACGGCTTTGTCCCGACGGTCAAACAGTTGGTCGACCGGATCGCCACGGGCGATTAGGTTAGACAACAAATCAGACACTGGACTTTTACGGATCAAGAAGGGGTCGGGTTTCCGACCCCTTCTTGTTGTTTGATCCCCTATAGGCCATTGAAAATCGGTATGATTGGAGTTGATCAAAATCAAAGAAAGGTGCGTCTTGGTTCCTTAATATACGCTTGGATTTGATCGGGAACCGGGCATTGGCCGGTCCTGAAAAGCGTATGAAGGGACAATTTCATGACGACGAACCCGCGTCCTTACACCCATGCCCTGAACCGCCTGAAAGAGGCCGGGTTGCGCCCGACCCGTCAGCGCTTGGCATTGGCCCGCCTGCTGTTTGATAATGGTCATCGGCACATCACCGCCGAACAGCTTCATTCCGAAGCCATGAGCCAGAATATCAAGGTATCCTTGGCGACCGTATACAATACGTTGCACCAGTTCACCGAGGCAGCGCTTCTGAATGAAATCGTGATCGATTCCGGTCGATCCTATTTCGATACCAATACCGCCCCGCATTACCACTTCTATTGCGAAGAAGACGGCATGCTTAGCGACATACCCGCTGATGCGGTGCAGCTTGCACGCGTCCCCAATATGCCCCGTGGTACGGAATTGGCGTCGGTTGATCTGGTGTTTCGTTTGCGGCGCCAGTCGGCCCGCAACGCTGCCTGATTGCTATTGGGTCGGTTTATTCGGCAGGGCTGTGTCGCAAATATAGCGGTGCGGTGACAGCGAAATGACGCGTCGATGAAAACCGCCTGAAATGGCGCGAAACGTCCCTTCAGTGCTTGACGGGCAGGGTTTTCAAGACAAATACAGAGGCGACGGTTCCACATGGAACGGTCGCCCTTTTTATACCTATGTGTGTGACAGCAACACCGCATATTTCAGACTTCAATGACAAAAAAGGAAGCCCGTAATGGTGCTCAAGGGAACACGGACCGAGGAACTTCTGCGTGCGGCATTCGCATCTGAAGCACAGGTCAATCGTCGTTATCTTTATTTTGCGCAGCAGGCCGATATCGAAGGCCATCCGGAAATTGCCGAAATGTTCCGCGCCACCGCCGAAGCCGAAACCGGCCATGCCTTTGGCCATCTCGAATTTCTTGAAGAGGTCGGCGACCCTGCAACCGGGCAGCCGATTGGTACCACTAGGCTTAATCTTGAAGCCGCATTTGCCGATGAACAGAACGATGCCAGATCCCGATATCCCGAAATGGCCCGTATTGCGCGCGAAGAAGGTTTTAACGATATTGCCGACTGGTTTGAGAGCCTTGCGCGTGTCGAAGATGCCCATGCCGCCCGAATGGAACGCGCCCTGGCATCTTTTGGGACTGTTTCCGAACCGGTGGAATAAGGTTGAAGACAATCCGACGATGCTTTTACAGATATAGCGCCTTTCTGCTTCTGGTGATGTTAATGGCACCGCTTGCGGCCAAGGCACAATCGTCGGTGGACCTTGACGATATCCTGACCCATGCGGGGCGTTTGGAGCCCTTGCAGGCCGTGATGATCGCCCACCGTGGTGACGTGATCGCGACGCAGGGCTACCATGGTAGTTCCCCCGATCAGGCGGCCAATATCAAATCCGCATCGAAATCGATTATTTCGGCATTGGTTGGCATTGCCATAGAACGTGGTGTTTTGACCGGTACGGATCAGAAAATCGCCCCCTTGCTGCGGGATCAGTTACCTGCCGATCCCGACCCCCGACTGTTTGATATTACCATCGGGCATCTTTTGTCGATGCAGGCCGGCCTGGGGCGGACATCGGGGCAATATTACGGTCAGTGGGTCGCGCAATCGAACTGGGTGCGTGCTGCTCTTGCCCGCCCGTTTGCCGACGATCCGGGTGGTGACATGCTGTATTCGACCGGCTCAAGCCACCTGCTGTCGGCCATCCTGACACGCCAAACCGGAAAATCGACGCTGGAACTGGCGCGTGAATGGCTGGGGCCATTGGACGGTTTTGCTATTACCGCTTGGGATCGCGACCCTCAGGGTATTTACTTTGGTGGGAATCAGATGGCGATGAGCACCAGATCGCTTCTGGCTTTTGGCGAACTTTACCGGAATGGCGGGCGTACCGCGGATGGCAGACAGATCATCACGCAAAGCTGGATCGATCAAAGCTGGCAGCATCGGACAAATTCACGCTTTACCGGCGATGAATACGGTTATGGTTGGTTTATGCGCGATCTTGCCGGGCAGGATGTGGTCTATGCGTGGGGATATGGTGGGCAGATGCTTTACATCGTTCCTAGCCTTGAATTAACCGTGGCGATGACATCGGACGAAACAAAACCCTCGGCCCGAACCGGATACCGCGATCAGCTGCATGGCTTAATGGCCGATATCATCGACAGGATAGAAGCAGATGCAGGCTGATCGGGGTGAGCGGACTTTTTATTGAGCCGCAATCCGTTCTGAAAGGTATTCGGCGGTGTGGCTATTGCCGGTGATCGGTCCGCGCAAAACAACATGCGGATGACCAAGCGAATTGCGTTCGACATGCCCATCAACCTGGTACACATCACGCAAAAGATCACGATCAATCACATTGGCGCATTCGCCAAATGCCACCATGCGGCCATCGCGAATCGCCATGGCGTGATCGCAATATTGCAGCGCATGGTTAAGGTCGTGGATCGCGATCAGGATGATTATTTTCTGGCGCTTGGCGATATCGCGCATGAAAGACAGGACCTCCATCTGACGATGCAGATCAAGGGCTGAGGTCGGCTCGTCCATCAGCAGGATTTCGGGTTCACGCACCAGCGTCTGGGCAATGGCAACCAGTTGGCGTTGACCACCACTAAGTTCGCCCAGATTGCGGGCGGCCAGATCAGAAATCCTAAGGGCGGCCAGAATATCGTCAATCCGGGCCAGTTCATCGGTCTGAACGCGCAATGACGATCCCTGTTTGGCGGCAAGGATAACCGACTCGTAAACAGAAAGAACCGCGTTTGATCCGGTGTCCTGCGGCATGTAGCAAATCGTGTTGCGGCTATAATTCGCCGTTTCGACATGCACTTTTCCGCCACCCTTGGCAAGACCGGCGACCCGTTTGAACAGGCTTGATTTGCCCGCTGCATTCGGGCCGATGACGGCAATTACGTCGCCCCCCATCAGAACCGGCGTACTAACACCGGAAACCACCTCGGCGCGGCCATAACGGGTGCCAATGTCTTCAAGACGAAGTGTTGTTACCATGATTTCCTCCGGCTTGCGAAAATCAGCGAGAAGAAGAACGGTACGCCGACAAGCGCGGTAATTACCCCAATGGGCAGGATTGCGCCGGGGACCAGAAGTTTTGACAGAACCGACGTCGCCGACAGGATCAACGCCCCGCACAGGACGGATGCCGGCAGGAAGAAACGCTGATCCTCGCCCACCAGCATGCGGGCGATATGCGGCCCGACCAGACCGATGAACCCGATGGTCCCGACAAAGGAAACCGGGATTGCCGCCAGCATACTGACCAGCAACATCGTCTTCAGGCGCAACGACTGGACATTTACCCCGAAACTTTCCGCTTTGGCATCTCCCAGCCGAAGGGCGGTGAGTGCCCAGGCCTGGCGGGTAAACAGCGGAAGGGCGATGGCAACCGCTATGGCCGTGATGGCAACCTTGGACCAGGTTGCCTTGACCAGACTGCCCATGGTCCAGAATACGACCGCGGCCAATGCCTGTTCGCTGGCGAGATATTGCAGCAACGCCAGAAGCGCGTTGAAGGTAAAGACCAGCGCGATCCCCAAAAGGACGATGGTTTCAACCGTGACACCGCGCATCCGGCTGAAGAAATGAATGATCAACGCGGTCGCCATCGCCATGAGAAAGGCATTGATCGGAATAATGAATTCGACAAAAGCCGGCAGGATCGCGACCCCGAGAACCAGTGCCAAGGCTGCACCGAAACCGGCCGCAGCCGAGATACCCAGCGTAAACGGGCTGGCGAGCGGGTTGGCCAGGATGGTTTGCATTTGCGCGCCCGCGGTCGAAAGGGCCGCACCCACGGTCAGCGCCATCAGGGCGACCGGCATGCGAATTTCCCAGATCACGACGCGCAACTGATCGCTGGCATCCGACGGGTTCAGCAGTGCGAAAATCACATCAGCCAGCGGATAATTGGCCGGGCCGGTTGCCAGATCAACAGCAAATGACAGGAACAGCGTAATTGTCATGCCGCTCAGGATCAGGATACGACGCAGGGAACGCGCCTTGTAATGCGCGCTCCCTGCCATAACGGTGGTTTGATCGGAGATCATGGAAATCAGTTCTGATCGCTGATGGAAATGAAGTAACCCGGCTGATAATCGATCGGTAGAAATCTTTCATGCAGTTCGCGGAATGATGACTCCGGTTCGATATCGGCAAACAAATCCGGGTGGAACCATTTTGCCATTTGTTCGATCACCACGAACTGATAGGGGCTGTTATAGAATTGATGCCAAACGATGTGGATATTGTTGTTTTTGGTCGCCTTGATATCCCGGAATGCCGGGCGTTCTGTCAGGCCAATCAATTTGCGTTTGGCTTCTTTCATGTCAGCTCCGGGACCAACAGGAACCCAGCCCATGCCGGGTGCATATGCTTCCCAGTCACCGCCAGTACCGACAAATTGGTCGGGGTTGCTGGCAACAACCTGTTCCGGGTTAATTGTGCCGAAAGTGCCCGGAATGATATCGGCTGCAATGTTTTTGCCACCGGCAAGTTCAACCATTTTACCGAAATTCTCATTACCAAACGACATGCAGCATTCGTCGGAATAACCGGCAGCACGTTCGATGAAGACGTCGGGTATTTTGGGGTTGGCCTTGGCAAGGCGATCAGTGACCCGTTTGATATGATCGGCGCGGAATTTGATGAATTCCTCGGCGCGCGTTTCCAGACCGGTTAACTGACCAAGAATGCGCATACTGGTTTCCGTGTTCTTCATCGGTGATTCACGGAAGTCGATATAGACCAGCGGAATACCTACAGCAGCGAGTTTTTTGTCAAGGCTGGCATCATCGGTCGCACCCTTTGCTTCAAGGTTCATCACAATGACATCAGGTTTAAGCGATATGGCCTGTTCGACATCGAATGTTCCATCCTTGATACCGCCAAACGTCGGCAAGCTATCAATTTCCGGATACTTTGCTGCATATATGCCGTAACCTTGCGGATCGGCTTTTTTAAGATCATCGCGCCAGCCAACGACTCGCTTGAACGGCGCGTCGGTATCAAGCGTCGCGAGGCCATAAATCAGACGACCTTCGCCAAGAATAAGCTTTTCTGCCGGAACTTTGACCGAAACTTCGCGGCCTGCCACATCGGTAATCGTGACGGTTTCTGCTGCGTGAACGGTCCCCGCGACCATTAACGCAACGGCAGCAATAGCGCCAAAAATTTTCATCCCCGTACCCTTATTTAGGATTGCCTGACCGCGGCATTATCATTTATTGAGAATGCAAATCAATACTTTTCGCAATAATTGATTTTTTTATGGATTTGGTGATATTTGGCGCGGTATCTGCCGCCGTGTGATCCCCGCAAGATCGCGCGGCCTTTTGCAGAGACAGGCTATTGGGGATTCTTCGAACGATGACGACGCATTCAAGCAATTTCAATCTGCGTGACGAGATCAAGGAATACTGGTCAATGCGCGCCGACACGTTCGATCAACAGCCTGGGCACGAGATTTTTTCAGATCAGGAACGTCTGGCGTGGCACGACCTGTTTCGCCGTCATCTGGGCGACGGGACCGGCAAACATGCGCTTGACCTTGCCAGTGGCACCGGCGTTATCAGCCATTTGATGCATGACATCGGGTTTGAGGTTACCGGGCTTGATTGGTCCGAAGCGATGCTGGAAAAGGCGCGCGCCAAATCGAAACAGCGTCAGTCCAATATCCGTTTCCTTCTGGGCGATGCGGAAAACACGCTTGAAGACGATAACAGCTATGACGTCATCGTCACCCGGCATCTGGTCTGGACGCTTGTTGATCCGACAGTAGCCTTTACCGAATGGTTCCGGGTTTTGAAACCGGGGGGTAAGCTTCTGGTGGTTGATGGTGATTTTGTTTCCCCGACCTGGATCAGCAGCTTAAACAAGGTGATGGCAGGTTTCCTGAAATCCCTTGGTTTGAAGCGCGAAGCAGCCGAAATACCGCAACTGAAAACCCATCAAGATATTCTGTCGCGCGTTCATTTTTCGCAAGGCGCGCGGGCCGATGAAGTGACATCGATGTTGAAAACCGCCGGATTTGATCCGGTTGTTGCCGATTTCAACATGCGCCAGATTCACCGCGCCCAGTCAAAACACCTTACGCTTGCCAAGGGCTTGGAACGGGGAGCCCAGCACCGTTATGCCATCTGCGCGACCAAGCCGTAGAAGGTCACACAGAATTGGCTGATTGCAGGCGACCGGAAAACATTGCGATGTCGTGGCGCATCGCATCCAGCAACGGGTGAAGTAGCGCAAGTTGCGCATCTTCCGTGCCCAGCTTAACCGTCAGGTAATTACCCTAATCAAGTTTGATGCTGATTTCGGTTTTGACCGAATTGGCAAGAAAGCAGGCCTCGTGGGCCGCGTGATGCAGTTCGGCCTCGACCTCGGCCGTCGGCGCTGCAGCGGCATAGGTGACCTTGGGGTAAAGTTCGACCCGGGTGATGACGGTTTTGCCGTCCTGCTTTTCCATGACACCGGTTGCAGCATCGACATAACTGTCGACGACGATTTTCCGGCGTGATGCGAAGTCAAGGAAGAACAGCATGTGGCAGCTTGAAAGGGCCGCCACATAGGCTTCTTCGGGGTCGACATTTTCGGCGACGGAATAGGGCAGTGGCACGACATGCGGGGATGAGGATGCGGGGACTTCGACCCCGCCGTCAAATCGCCAGAGATGACCACGGCTATAGCGGCGGTCGGCAAAGTTTGCGCCGTCGCGTTGCCATGTGACTTCTGCACCGAAACTGCTCATTGAGGGGCTCCGCTTTCGGGGTGGACGACAAGTTGTCGTGATGTGATGCCGATGTGTTTTTCAATGATTTCGACGGCTTTGTTGACATCGCCAAGGCTGCATACGGCTAGCAAGTCATTATGTTCTTCATAAAACGCTTTGCGCGCCTGCGATCCTGCGGGTTGCCGGTGATAGGAACGGCGCGCTTCGCCGCGTAATTCGTCAATCATCTGCAACAGGCGACCATTACCACACGGGGCATACAGGGTCCGGTGAAAGGCGATATCGAGTTCCTCAATGATCTCCGGGTCTTCTTCTTCAAAAAGTTCGTCGTTCAGGCGGATCCCCTTGCGCAGGTCGCGTTGTGTCAGATGCGGGATCGAGAGGATAAGAGCGGTTGATTCAAGTGAAATACGAATTTGCGACAGTTCGTGGGCCTCGTTAGCGCTTAAACCGTTTACCGCGAGGCTGCGGTCGGAACGTTTGGTTAGTAATCCGTTTGCCAGCAA
>CERN01021028.1_pt1 | contig 45689 bp, 22 predicted proteins | sample 530761 | NCBI WGS metagenome assembly CERN01 (sample SAMEA2620947, study PRJEB7988) | marine metagenome | isolation source: saline water (ENVO:00002010), including | reverse complement strand
ACAACTAAGGGAAAAAATAAAAAAGATTTTACCACAATGCAATGGCCTAATCATCATGTTTATAAATATGCAGCTCCTGAAAGAGAAGTGATAATTGATCCAGAATATATACCTGAAGGATATTCATATAAAGTAGATAATAGTAGAGATGGGGATGTAAATGATTACTTCAAAGAAAATAAAAGAATTACTAGAGAAGACTGGATAAAAGCTACTGAATATAATCCTGCAAAACATAAACAAATACAAAGAGAAGAAGAAAGACGTGTAGAGATTCCTGAGTTTGTATACGGAGGACAATTACCAAAAGCTCAAGATGGAAAGTTTATAAAAAACGCATCTGAAATATTATCTAAAGCAGTTCCACCTGCACCAGCAACAACAAAAGCAATGGAGGAAATGAAACTCATTCAAAGAATGATAGAACAAAGAGATAATACTATACCTCAAGAAATGCTGGTAAGACAAGCTTTTAAAGAATCTACATTTAATCCAGATGCAGTTTCTTCAGCAGGTTATAAAGGAATGAGTCAATTAGGAGATGCTGTTATTAGTGATTATAAAAATGCTACAGGGGCAACAGAAATTGATCCTTTTGATCCTGAAGATGCCGCTAAAGTACAAAAGTGGTATATGGATAATTTATATAATTCTAGTTTTGTAAATAAACCCAATCAATCTGCTGTAGTAAGAAAGGCAAAAGCATTTGGTGCTTATAATTGGGGAAGGGGTAATATGGCTGACTTTTTAAATGAGCAAAAGGAAAAAGGTGTAGATATATATAGTGATGATATGAAATGGTTAGAATCATTACCAACAGAAACTAAAGATTACATTAACAAGATAGTTTTAGAAAATAATGAAAAGTTTGAAAAAGAATATTTAGATTCTAAACATGATAGTATTAACAAAACATATTATAATTCATTATTTGAATTTCCAAAAAGACAATTTGGAGGAGAAGAAAAATCAGATAGTGTATATGTTTCACAAGGTGAAATAGGACCTAGAATAGCTTCTAAATTTGGAATTACAATACAAGAATTATTAGATGCTAATCCTGGAATTAATCCAATGATGATTGCTAAAGGTACTTCAATAAATATTCCTGGAATGGGATCATCAATTCAACAACCAATTGTTGAAGAGGTAGTAACACCAGTTGCACAACCTGTTGTAACACCATCTGTTCAGCCTGCAGCACCTGTTGTAACACCTGTTGTAACACCGCCTGTACAACAAACTGTACAAAAACCTATTGTAAAAAGTAAACCACAACCTGTTGTAAATACCCAAAATAAAATCACTTCAGTAAATACACCAATAGAACCTGTAATTACTCAACAACAAAATAAACCTGTAAATCCAAAAGCAATAATAAAAGCAGGAACAATAGGACCAGTAGAAACAAATGAAATAGAAACAAATGAAGCAACATCAGTAATAAAAGGTGGGCTAACGGCAGGTTCAGGAAAACTTTTACCTGAAATAGATTTTACACAATATGAATATAAAGCATTTCCATCAAGTACTGGTGTAGTTGCAGCATCTGCACCCACAGAACTATATAATCCATTTGCATCTGTTTATGATTCAAATCCAGTAACAGGAGATAATACAACAGTTTTTATAAATGACAGTTTAACTTTAGGAGAGCAACATAATGCATATAATCCTAATAAATTGGAATCTGATCATAAAAAAGAACAAGGCTGGTTTGAAAAGATGGGACATTGGTATGATGATAAGATGGATAATTTACATAGAGGTTGGGTACAACATATGGATGGTGATGTTTATAATACAGAAGAAGTTAATGTTAACATTGATCTTGAAGAAGAACCAGAAGGATTTGGAGTACTTAAATCTAGTACAAACAAAGGAGGTGTTGATGGAATATCAGGAGCAGCAGCTTCAACAGTATCAGCAGCAATTGAAGAAACTAAACCGACTACTACAGTAGATAATATAAAACCTGTATTTAAAAATTTAGGAACTGTTAATGATAGTAAAGGAAAATTAATGATGTTTCAAAATTCATTTAATGCAAAAAAAGGTTTTAATTATGTTCCTATAATGAATTATGGTAAATCAACAAATAGTACTCAATATGATAATGTTAAAGGAATTGCACATTTTTTATTAGATTCTGATTTAACAGATGGATATAAACATGAGTATGCTTCAAATATGATTAAAAATCAATTAGATGGAATTTCTGTAGCACCAGGATCAACCGTAAAAGATGGTTATTATCCTATATATGAAAAGTTAGATAATGGTCAAGTTAATATAAAATATTTAAAAAAAGATGAAATAAAAGATTATACTTCTATTGCTTCACCATTACGTCAATATAGATGGTCTGATTTAGATTGGGAAGGTAAAACAACAGCTCAAGGATTTAAAACAACAGTATCATCAATACCTACTGTTAAAAGTTATACTGCAAATGGAAAAAAATCTAATTCAACTCACTTAATATTTCCTACAAGTAAAGATAGAGGGGGTAAAGGAGCATACGGTAGATTTGGTGGAACAGGTGTTATTTTCTTTATAGAAAAACCCAATGGTCAAAGAGAAGCTATAGAAATGGCTGGTTCAATTAATATGATAAAAGAAACAGCTAATGAAATAATGAAAAAATATAAATTAAAACCTGAACAACTTATATTTGGATATCATGATGTAGGAAGTTTTAGTGCAAGACCTCAAGCTAAAAATGGTAAATTAAACTTTAATCAATGGAGTGGATTTAATCAAGCTAGCAATCCACACGTTGGTGGTGCATTAGCATTTCCTCTTGTTAGTGGAAATAATGTAGAGTTAAAATTTGGAGGTCAAATAAACAAAAATGAAGTTTATAAGAACTACATTAAAGGTAAATATGATAATACTGATAAGTTAGCTTTTGGTAAAGAGGTTTATGATAAACTTAATAGACTGCATTATAAAGATGCTAAAAAATTAGGAATGCATATTCCTAATTATGTAATGACGCACGTTGTTGGAAAAGGTAATAAGTAATAATTTAGGCAATCTGCATAAATATTTGTATATTAATATAGTATAATGGATACAATGGAAACTAAAAAATATCAACAGGGAGGAGAAGCAAATATGCCTTCTTCAACAGAATTGCAACAAGAAATTTCAAAGCAATTAAAAGAAGGTGTTAAACCTATTGAAATAATTGCTGCATTATTACAAGCTCAAATTCCAGAACAAGAAATAGTAATTGCTTTTGAACGTTTAGGAATACCTGAAAATCAGACAGTTAATATGATTGGTGAAGTTTCTGCTCAATCAGAAAGCCAACCATCTCCAGAAGAAATGTCTATGATGGAGCAACAACAAATGCCCATTGATCCAAATAGCATGCCTGAAGGAATGATGCCTCCACAAGCACCAATGGCAGAACAAGAAGCACCAGCAACTCCAGAACAAATAGCTCAATTAGAACAACAATTACCTCAAGCACAATTTGGTGTTGAAAATTTTAACATCCCTGGAGTAAATACAACTGGCAATGAATGGATGGGTCAAGGTCATCATTTTAGTAGACCAAAAAATCAATCTAATAATTTTGGTTATGCAGGGCGTGTAGATTCAGAAGGAAATCCAAGAGAACTTTTAAGTCAAGATATTATTGATAGATTTCAATCTAATAGACAAGAAACTGATCCATATGTAGTTCCTGAATATGAAACAATTAGAGAACTTCCAGAATTTGGCATAAAAGATAAACTTAAAAATTTTATAGGTAATTTATCTAATAAAAGATCTAATAAAAAAAATAAAAATTATGCTCCTCCTATGTTTAGAAGCTATGCTGCTTATGGTGGAGATACTGAATTTATACCTAAAGCACAAAACGGAAATTTTATTCCTCCGCATCAAAGAGGTATTGGACAAGGTGGTGGTTCATTGTATTTACCAGATTATGGTACAGATCAACAAACTGAAAGTGACATTTTAAATTTACCTAAAATGCCAAGACCATTGTATAATAATGTAATGATGCATCAAAATCCATTGGCTAATCTTGTTACATCTATAGCTGATTTTGGACAAACCATGTTTAGCAAAGAAGATAATGACGGTGATGGTCATTCTGACGGCATTTTTAGAAGAGATACAAAAGAACAAAAAAGTGCTCCAGGTTATAGAACACGAAAACAAGAATGGAGAGATAATAAAGGAGCTTACCAAAAACATAGAATAAATGCAGGATTAAATGCAGATGGAACTCCAAGAAGTGAAGCTGACTTTAAAGAGAATTATGTATTTGATCAAACAAATAGAGAGGTTCTTAGTAAAGACCAAATGAAACAAAGATTTATTGATAATTCAAGTGTATCTTTTGATGAGAAAAAAGGTAGATATAAGCTATATGCTGCTGACAACAAAAAAGATCATAGAAGAAATATTAGAAAGCAAGATGCAACAGATTTTCAAGAGTTTAGTCAAAGAATAAAAGATAATCCTGATCAAGCAAATATGCTTTATGATTATTATGGTCAAACAGAAAAACAAACTGGAATACCAAAAGGAACAACATTTGGTGTAGATGAAGATGGATATGGTACATCTTATGCACCAAATACAGTTAATCCAGATTTTTATGAAACAGCAATGTATGAAAATCTCCTTAAAAAATCACATGGAGGTGAAAATCTTATGGATCATGATTCTATGCAAAAAGATTTACAAAAAGCAGGTCCTGAATTTTTACAAGCGTTTATGCAAGTTGTTGATCAAGGTATGCCTATGCAACCACAAGTAATGTCTGAGAATCAAGGTATGCCATCATACCAATACAGAGGTGAAATAAATCTTAATTTACCAAAACTTACTAATGCAGAAAAAATAGGATTGGGAACAGGAGCATTATTAGGATTTGGTTCAAGCTTTATAAATCCTAAGTCTAGTATAAGCAAAAATGCTAATGTTAAAAATACTGCACAACAAATGTGTACAGATAATACATGTCCTGCTGGTTCAAATGATTGGAAAGATTATACTAACCGTGCAAATATGCAATTAGGATATGGAGAAGATCCAAATAGACCTGGTTATTTTAGCACAGATGAATATGCTACAGGAAATGTAGGAAAGGCTGCTTTAAACACCTTTGGTAGAACTGCATTAGGTGCAGGAACGGGATGGTTAGCAGGATATGGTAGTCAATGGTTAGGAAATAAAATAGCTCCAAGAGTATTTGGAAAACCGGGACCACTTTTTAGACAAGATGGTGGAGGATTACCTTCATTTCAATCTCAGGGTGAAGTTTTAGATGAGTTGGAAATAGTAGCAGAAGGAGAACCTAGAATACAACCAAGACCGCAAAAACTAGTTGAAATTAACTCACCATTTCCCGAACTTAGATTGCCTGACTCAGATCAATCTATATTTAACCCAAATAACCCTAGTAGTATTTTTTATAATCCTGCAAGTGAAGAAGAAATAGAAGAAACAGCAACTGAAAATTCAATGATTGGACCAACAAATAATAATGTTGGACCTATTAATAATAGCAATTTAACAAATGATTCAACTCAACTTACTGCTAATATTTTAGATAATCAATCTAATCCAAACACTAATTTTAATCAAGTTGCTAATATGGGCAATAAACAAAATAGTAGAAATAATGTATTGAGTATGCCTCCACTTGAAGATGATGATTTACCTATAAGCACAATTGATTATGATGGAGATGGCGTAAATGATTTATACCCAAAAGCTCCAATAGCAAATGACCCTCCTGGAGATGATCCAGAAGAAGATTTATCTGTAGATCCATTTGTAGAAAAATCAACTTATGGTGATAGTCCTGGACAAAAAGTAAGAAATTGGACAAACCGTCAACTTGATAGACCCGGTGTACAAAAGTTTGGTAAATTTTCTGAAGGTGTTGTTAATGTTGCAGATGCAGGTACAGATTTTATAAGATATGGTAAATTTCTTAATGAAAAGAATGATAAAATGCGTACACAAGCTGATAAAACATATGGAATGGTTGCAGCTTCAGATAGAGGAGATCAAGATGAAAACACTGGATATTTTATTGATAATAAAGTAGTTCAAATGGGTGGAGATCCATTTAATAATTTACAACAAATGCTACCCCCTACCCCAACCACAGGAGAAGCAGATGTAAATTATAATACATTATTAAAACTAATAGCAGCAGGTGCTGACATTGAAATTTTATAGATATGGCAAAAATTAAAATAAATAACTTACCTGAAGGTTTTATATTAGAAAACGGTAAAGTAGTAGAACAAAAAAAAGACGGTGGAAGTTTAACTACTGGAGATCAATTTGATTGGGGTCTTGTTACAGTTCCTACTAATGCTGCGTATGGTGTAGAAATGAATGATTCTGATTCAACTGATGTAAGATATAGTTTATCATCTGTTCCTAAAGATGAAGCTAATATAGAAGCTGAAGGTGGTGAAACTGTTTTAACTGATTTGAATAATGATGGTATGTTTGGTCTATATGATATTGTAGGACCTAGACATGGTAGTGGTGGAGTACCAATGTTTTTACCAGAACAATCTTTTGTATTTTCAGATACAAGTAAGATGAAATTTAATAAATCAGAAATGTCTGAGTTTGGTATTGACTCTAAAAAGAAACAAACGCCTGCAAAAATATCTAAGAAATTTGAATTAAATAAATATTATAAAGATGTTGTAGATCCTTATACAGATAGTATTGGCTTACGTAGTGCAGAATTAATGTTAGATAAAAATAAAAGAAGCTTATCTAAACTTGCATTTGGACAAGAAGCTAAAAAAGATTGGGAAGATGGAGTTCCTTTAGCTGCTCATCCTTATATAGTAGAGCAGGGAATGGATCCTATAGAATTTACTGCTAAAGTAGAAGAGTTGAGTATGCAACAAGCTCAAAATAGAGTATTACAACAATTACCTCCAGAACAAAGAGAACAAGTTGCAATGATTGAACAAATGTTGCAACAACAAGCAATGCAACAACAAGCTGCAACTAATCAAGATCCTTCACAACAACCTGAACAAATGGGAATGCCACCTATGGAAGGAATGCAGGAAATGGCTCCTATGCCACAAGAAGAAATGCCTCCGCAGCAAATGATGCCACCTATGGATCAAGGAGCTATGCCTCCTCCAATGCCAATGGCTCAATATGGATATGAACTACCTGAATTTCAACTTAGGGGGGAAATGGCTGGTCCTTTAGCTACTGAACAACCTATACCTTCAGCAGAAGGAATTGATTTAATAGATAATATACAACCATATATTGATGGGGCAGCATCAATGGGATTAACTGCAATAGTAGTAGATGCAAGAGGTCAACAAATAGATCCAAACAATGCAGGAGATGGAATGTATGAAATTAAATTTGTAGATCAATATGGAAATGCTCAACAGTTTGGAAATCAACCGCCTATGTTATTTGGAATCCAACAAGGACAAATGATGATGAGTGATCCTTCTTTAAGACAAGCTACTTCTAATGATATAGCTGGTATGATACAAAGTAATGTATTTAGTCAAGAAGATTTAGCGGATATACAAAATACAATGGAAATTCAAGATAGCGTAGATCCAATGGAACAACCTATTATTGAAAATTTAGATCCAGTTGCTCAAACTGAAGGTGCTCCATTAATGTCAGCAATTAATCCAGTTTCAGGTGAAGAAATGCAATTATCACAAAATTTAATGAATCTTGCAGATACGGATGTAAATGTAGATCCATTAACTGCTCAAATTTTAGATCAAACTGATATTACTACTGAAGAAACAATAGAGACAGTTGAAGAACCAGAATCAGATGCATATTCTAATTCTGCAGTATCAGATGTACAAAGAACAAATCTTAATAATGCTGTTAAGTTGGATAACTTTGCAGAGGTACAAAAAGTATTAGAAGCAAATATAGGAAAAGTAGGAGATGATGGTAAAGCTGCAGGAACACCACAAGCTGCAGGAACATTTGCATTATTTGATGGAGAAGGTGAGTTAGAAGGTCAAGAACCTATGAGAAGTGGTTATCCAAAAGTGGGAGTACAATCTTTATTTCCTGAATTAAAAACCAATCCAAATTTAATGGGTACTGCTAATGGGGAATTAATGAGAATGTTTAATGTAAACAGTCGTTTTGATCCTAGAGTAGCTGCTGGTATTGCACAAGGTTTAATACCTTCTGAAGATAGAAAAAAATATTGGTTAGATAAAACTGATCCAGATTATTTAGATATTAATGATGTAAAAGGAATTAATCTAGCTGAAATTGATCCAGGTAGATTATTAGAAGAAGTTACTGATATTTATAAAGGTACGTACAGTGATGCATATCCAATTGATTCAGCTACTGGTATGTCAACAAACTATCCTGTATGGCAAGAAAGAATTAAATTTTTATCAGAAAGACATGGGTTAGATTATCCTGAAGGATTTACAGAAAAAGGGGATTTTAGAACGCAAACTATAAGAGAAGTAGATGATCAAGGAAATGTTACATTTAGTTCAACTAAACCAAAAAATACATCAGATAAAGTCTTTACATATGATAAAGGATCTGTTAGTAAATATGACGCATATGATCCTGATGAATATAATGGTGCACAAATTATTACTAATTTAGATAATCAAGAATTAATTGAAGAAGAAAACATTGAAAGTGCAGATGATGTTATTTCTAAAATAGAAGAGACAACTGAAGAGCTTAAAGAAGAAACAGATCCTGAAGTTAAACAAAAATTATGGGAAGAGCTTAATAATTATAAAAAGCTTGAAAAAGTATTTGCTAGTGAAAATAAACAATGGACTAACTATTTAGATAAAGCATATGCCGGATATAAATATATAATAGGTAGTGAAGACTTAAATCCAAAAAGTGCTGAACTAACAAATCCTGAAGATTTTCAAAAAAATGTATTGATGGGTAATGCCATTAATTTATCATTAAAAGATTTAAAAAATCAAGATAGTGATTTAGGAAGAAAAGTTAAAGCTGCTTTAGAAAATCCATCTGATGCTAAGTATTGGCAAAATCTTCTTGAAGATCCTGATATTCAAAAATATTTAGAAGAAGAAACCGGTGTAAATGGAGCAGAAGCACTAGCTTGGGCAAGCAATAAAGACAATGTAATGCAATTCCAAGCAGGAATGCAGGGATTCAGAAAAGCTGATGCTGAAGATGAAACTGGAATGGAATTTTTAGGCAGTGAGTTTGCTGGTACCCAAGGAGGCAATGAAAAAGTTTATGATTCAGATTCATATCATCCATCTAAAATAGATGGTATTGTAGGAGATCATACAGCAACTAGCGTATTGTTGGCTAATCAATTACCTGAAGAACCAGAACCAGAAATAGAAATAGAGCCGTGTGGAGCATGTCCTGATGGAACTGTTCCTGAAAGATTGGATGATGGTACTTGCCCTTGTGAAGAACCAACACCAGAAAAGAAAAAGAAAAAAGGATGTCCATGTAGTGATGGATCAGTATCTTATTTATGTTGTGCAAAAGCACCGGAAGCAAGATGGGAACCTTGGTTACAAGATGAAATACTTCTCAATACAAATCCTAGAAGGGATATGTTTATGCCTTGGCAACCTGATCCTGAAAGAATAGATTTAGATTATGTTTTAGATGATCCAACAACACAAATTGCAGCAAACAATGCAGCAAAAGCTATAAGTGATCAAGCAGCAGGAGCATTTGGTGGCCGTCAAGGATTGGCAGCATTTACTGGTAAATCAGCTGGAGAAGCAATGGATGGTAATGCTAAAGCTTTACAAAGGGTACAAACAAATAATGTAAATATTAAAAATAAATATTTTAGAGATCAAGCTCAATTAGATGCAGGTATTAATTTAGAGAGAAGAAACAGAAATGTAAAATATGTTGATGATGTTAACAGAACTCTTCAAAATTATCAGAATGAAAGAAATGCAGATGATTGGAACTATGCTCAAAAATTAGCTAACTATTACACAAATGCTGGTAAAACACAAGCAAGAAATAGTCAAGAACCTTATTTTCACATGATGCCTGGAGAAGGTGGTACAGTTAGGCAAGTAGGATACCGTAGTATGACTGGAGATAAACCTACATCTGATAAAGGTGCATGGCAAGAAAATTATAAAACTGCTTATGCAGATTTACAACAAATAGCTGGACCTGATGGTAAAGTAACTAATAAAATGATTACTGATTACATGAGAGGAGCACCTGCACCAACTAAAGCAAATACAAATAATCAAGGTTATCCAGGTAATAATAATTATTATAATTATAATACTCATCCTAATATGATGTATAGTGGATATGGACCTACAGGATTTAATCAAGGATATCCAGGAGGGATGCCTGGTGGAAATATTAGAGGGCAAAGACAACCAATATATAATAATGCAGGTCAAATAGTTGGTTATGCAAAAAAAGGAAAAGAGTTAAAAAAGTGGGCTAGACCTTTTTATACAGGAAAAATGGGAGTATAATAAACTTTAAAAGTGTGAAAAGAAAAGCAAGCAAACTTAAAAAATTTTAGTAATTTAGTATTATGGCAACTTATATACCAGGAACGCAAACATTTATGCCTACGTTTCAACCGTTTACACCAGATTATAAATTTTTATCTGATGTAATCAATACGAAAACAAATAGGTATGAAACTAATTATAAAGCAATTAATGATACCTATGGTAGATTAATTCATTCTGATTTATCTAGATTAGATACTCAAGAACAAAGAGATCAGTATGTTAATGAATTAGCACCTAGATTAGAACAAATTGCAAGTACAGATTTATCATTAGTTCAAAATGCAGATCAAGCTAATGCATTATTTAAACCTTTTTATGAAGATAAATTAATTGTTGGAGATTTAGTTAGAACTGCAGCTCTTAGAAGAGAAACTGCAAAAGCTGAAAGATATCATTATTCTGATAATCCAGAAGAAAGAGATTTATATGGTAATGGACAAGGTGTTAAAAGAATGAATTATGAAATGCAAGATTTTATAAATGCATCTCCTGAAGAAGCATTAAATATGCCTATTCCTAAATTTGTTCCTAATGCAGATGTTCATACAATGTCTATGGATTTATTAAAAAATGCTTGGGGTGAAGGAAAAGGAATGACATTAACACAAGATTTTTTACAAAACGGTTGGAAAATTAAAAAAACAAATGGTGATTTATTAACTAATAGAGTAGTAGGGTATGCACCTACTGGACAAAAAGATAAAAATGGCCAAGAAATATTACAACCTATTACAGAGAATATAGCCGCTGCATTTGTTCAAAAAGAATTATTAAATGATCCAAGGGTATTGGATTCTGAATGGACTAAAGCTTATGTAAGTTCAAGAGAAGCAGCTGATAGAGGAGTTATAATTAATGGACAAACTGTATATGGGGATGAAGCCAAAAGAGCATGGGCACTTGAAAGAATTAATTTTGCAAAAGCAGCAAATAGTAAAAGAGTTGCTATGGCAAAAAATCATCAACAAAAAACTGTTCAAAGTGGAAAAGATTGGCAAAGCTATAAAGATGAGTATGGTATAGTTAAAGAATCACCGGCAGAAGTAGAATTTTTGAAAACAATTATGGCACTAGAAGCTTCTAATCAAGAAGTAGAAGTAGCTGAAGAAGTGGCCAATGTATCAGAAAATGTAAATACTGAAAATGCAGATTTGAAAGGTTTATTAAATGAAGCATATGGAATAGTAATTTCAAGCAATTTAATGGGAGAAATCAGTGATGCTTCAATATTATATGCTGCTTCCACATCTCAAATGGAAATGGAAATAGATCAAAAATGGAAAATGTATAAGGAACAAGAATTTGATCTTCAAAAAATAAGCATAAACTATCAAAATGATATAAGAAAAATTAGAGAAAAAGGTATAGTTGATGATGCTGTAAATAAAGCAAAATTTGAAAGAGAGCAAAATGTAAAACTAGAAGAAAATGCTAAGTTAGATGCTCTTGAAGCACTGATAAATGGAACAAGTTATGACGGTGACAACAACTATAGATATGAAAGAAATGAAGATGGTGAACCTGATCCAAATACAAATATAGTAACGGATGATGAAAGATCTACATGGAATACATATTTTGGTTCTAATGGTGTTATACCTACAGAAAAATTTAACGCTATTAAAGCATTTATGCAAGAAAAAGCGGTAATATCTGGTGGTGATCAAGCAACATTTGCATGGTCAAATAAAAAAATGTCATGGGATGATGCACAAAAATATTTACTGAATACTGAAAAGGGCCGTGCTGAATTAAACCAATTATTTAATTGGACAAATAAAGAACAAAGCCTTGTTGGTAAAAAAGAAGGTGTAATGATTAATCTAAATGATAAAGATCAAGTAGCATATGGTTATTCACCTAAAATGGCACAAAATCAAAATTTTCCTGCTATAAGAAATATGTTTAAAAAAGCAGAAGGACATGAACAGATGTTTGCTGATGGTAGTTGGAAAAAAATGAAGAATGATTATGGTAATCTAGTAGCAAATGCTGGTGTTGAAATAAATGGTAAACCAAGTTTAATTACAACTTATGATAAGTCTGGATTACCATCTCCTTATATAAGTCCATTTGAACAAGTTTTACTTAATGCGGTTTACGCACAAAAATCATCAGGATTAAAATATATAGATAAAGCTGGTGGTGAACATATATTAAATCAAAATTCAGCAAATTTAGCAAGTGATATTGCTAGAATTTATGGAATAAATGTTGGTCAATTAAAAAAAGATGATCAAGATGTGCCTTTAAATACTTGGGAGGCTATAGAATATAGTAAAAATTTAATCTCTGAAGATAGCTGGAATACATTAGTATCTCGCAGCCCTCTTACAAAAAGGTATGGATATGCCACTACTAGTAAGGATACCCGTGAAGGAGAATATAGATGGCCTACAGATAGAGCAGGGGGAGAACCAGAAGATGTTTATGCTTCTTATAGAGCAGCTATTAATAAGCCTTATATTTCAGCATTTGCTGGAGCAAAAAGTAAAGAAGGTACAGCATTAGAACAACCTATTTTTGATTTAGGACAATATATGCAAGGTAATAGTGCAGATGATATGACAGCAGTAGGTGGAGCTAAATATCCAATACACACAGAGTATATTGATCCATTAAATTTAGGAGAGAGAGATATAACAATGATGAGTGAAATAATAAAAATATTAAATGGTCCTCAATCAACTTACGCTGTTGGTTTTGGCACACCTCAAACATTTGAATTTATTAAAACAGATGGTTCTGAAGAAGCTAAAAATACTGTAATAACTACAATAAACAATGTTATAAAAGATGCAAAAACTGGAACAAAAGCACAATCAAGAAACGCTTTTCAAATCAAATATTATACTGGTTATGGGCAAGGTGATGCAGATGAATATGCAGCATATCAAGTTCAAGTAAGTAAAAAAGAAGCTTTAGCTTTACAAAAATATTTAACCGGTGAAACATCAGGTTTAATAACTGATTCAGAAAAACAACTAGTAACAATAAGGTTTAAAAAATCTATGGACAATAATCCTTTGGGAATGTCTGATACAAGATTTTCTCAAGTTGATTATGACATTCAAAGAAATGATGGTGTATATAATTGGAATGTACCTAATGGATTAGGTTTAAAAATTTGGAAAGAAGATGGTGCATATATGAGATCATATACTCCAGTAATGTTTAATGATAAATCTGGAACAATACAAGTAAATCCAAATACTGGTCCAGGTAGAGCAGCTCCTATTACATATCTAAACGGAAACCCTATTAGAAAAAAAGATTTAGATGTTTGGTTAAATAATTTTCAATCTACTGCATTACAAATGCATCAAGAACGTATTTTAATTCCAGAACAAACATGGAAAAAAAATAATCCTGGAAAAATGGTTACATACGATATCCCTAAAAATTTATTACTTTCAAATTCTAATCCTGTTTTTCAACGTAATGTTTTGGATTATGATCTTACAACAGATGTTGTTAAAGGTTTAACAGCAGGAGAAATTATGACGGATAATATTCTTAATCCACAAAATAGAAGGCCTAAAAATGCACCAAAAATGAATTCATCTGAAGATTTTTGGGAACAAGCATCAGATGCTTTTTCTTTTGATTGGTAAATAAAAATAATTAAAGTAAAAAAATGGAAGATTTTAATCAACTAGATCCTCAATTACCTGATCCAACTGATCCAAATGGAGAATTTAATAATTTATTAGATCCTAATTTAAATTATGGAAAACCAGGTGCTCCTGACATGCCTGTAATAGATCCCAATTTTGCTGATGAAGTTGCAAATAGAGGTCTTCATACTGATTTAGGTTATCAAATGAGACAAGAATTTGATTATAAACCAATTCAAGAATATTTAGCACCTGATATTCATGAAGGCTGGACAAATGCTGTAAATATGGAAACAGCTAATATGATTCAAGCAAATGCTCCAATGATTAACGCATCATCTATAGGTGGTGTAAGTAATACTTTAGGAAGTAAGCCTGGACCTGCAGGCCTTGATTGGAATCCTTCTGGACCAACAGAAGATGATAGATGGCTTAATCAATTAAGTAATACTACAATTTCTGAAGATCAAACACAACCTGAAATGTTAGGGGATCCTATGGAGTTTGGTATAAGATCTAGCAATTTTGAAAGATATTATAATCATCCTAATTTTCAAAAGTTAGGATTTAACCCTTATGTAGATAATGAATCTTATTATAATGCTAACTCTAGTGCGTGGGATGATTCATTAAGAATGTGGCCACAATTTGGAGGACAATATGCAACAGGATTTAGTTCTATATTTAGATCAATAGGAGATTTATTTGATGATGATCCATATTTTACAGCTGCAGATATAGAAAGTGCACAAGAAATGCAAGATCAGATGAGAATTGGAATGAGTTCAAGAGGTGGTGCATCTGGATTCATGAATAACCTTACATTAAATTTGGGTTATACTGCAGGTATAGTTTCAGAAATGGCATTAGAAGAACTTGTATTATGGGGTGCTGCTGCTTTACAAGGTGGTATGAATCCAGCATCAGATGCAATGGCTGTAGCATCAGGAGCAAATGTTATTAGAAGATTTGGAAACTTAGTAAAAGGTGGATTTGGATTTGTTAAAATGGCAGAAACAGCTAAACTTTTAAAAGCAATGACTGCTTCACAAACGGCTAAAGCTGTGTGGAATACTACTAAAGGTATTGGCAAAGGAGCTGGAAAATTCTTTACTCCTAATACTTTATATGCAATGAAGTATTGGAGAACAACTGGAAAAGCAGCTGAAGGTTTAACTAATATGGCAAAAGTTTCAAGAACTGCCGGAGCATTTTATAGGGATGTTAGAGCAGTTAATCTTGCAGTTTCAGAATCTAAATTAGAAGGTGGATTAGTTTATAATGAAAGAATGAGTGCTGGTTTAGCACAATGGTATGCAAAACCTGAAAATAAAGGAAAACAACCTACAGCTCAAGATTTACAAGAAATACAAGTAAATGCTGCAAATGCTGCAAGTAGCACTGCTTTATGGAACATACCTTTTATATATGCTACAAATAAACTTGTTTTAGATGGTGCATTAACAGGGTTTAAACCTATTAGTAGATTAATGGATGAAAGTTTAAGTGGTTGGCAAAGAAGAGTGATGCGTCAAGCAGCTACTAAAGGAGGTATGCCTCAAAAAAATATTTGGAAAAAAATATCAAAAGGAAAATTAGGAGGATGGTTGCCTAGCACACAAATGATGAAACAGTGGACTATAAAAGGTTCAATGAAAAGAGGAGCTGCAGGATCTTTAAGATATTTTTCTGGAAATTTAGGAGAAGGTGTTCAAGAGCTTTATCAAGAAGCTGTATCACATGGAATAAAAGATTATTACTCAGCTATATTTGATGATCCTGCAATGGCAGGTAGTGACGCTATGTTGGCATCAGCAGGTGAAGGCATTAAAAGTCAATGGGGTGCTCAAGGTGGTGAAGTGTTTTTATCAGGATTTTTAATGGGAGGACTGATACAAGGTCCTCAAAAATTATTTTTTGAAGGTGTTCCAGCATTATATCAGTCTAAATTTCAAAAAGAAAAATGGAATGAATATCAAAAAAATAAAGAAGATTATATTGATTTAGCTGTTGAAAATCTTAACAATGTTCATAATAGTCAAGTAGATAATCCAGATAAATTTATGGATTTTGATAAAATGAATTTTGTAGCTCAAAAACAAGCAGCAGAAGAAATGATGAAATCTGCTTATGAAAATGATGTTTATGGTTTTTATAATCATAAAGATGATTTAAAATATAGAGCTTTATATTCTGTACTTGGAGAATATAAAATGAAGGGTTATCTTAAAGATCAATTAAAAGATTATTTAAAATTAGATGATAAAATGTTAGCTGAAGCTTTTCCAGGAAATCAAGCTGATATTAAAAACGGAAAATTTAGAGAAAGAATTCAAGATATGATTGGTCAAATTGATCAACATGATAAAATTGTAAGAAAAGACATGAGGCAAAATAAAAATCCTTATGACAGAACGCAATTTGAAGACGGAAGTACAGAATGGAAAAGAGAACTTTTAAGAGAAAGAGCTTGGGAACACGCACGTTTTTTAAAATTATTTACTAGAAATAAATGGAAAAGAGCAGGGGAAAGAATACAAGAAATTGATAAAGAATTAGAATCACATCCAGTTCTTAGTAAGTTAGCAGCTAATGACTTAATTGCATTATCTGACGTAGAAACTTTAGATAGAGAAATAACTTTACTTAGAGAGGATTTAAAACTGACTAAAGGGGAAACTAAAAAAGAAAAAGAATTACTTAAATCTAAAACTGATAGATTACGTTTATTAGAAAATGTAAATAAAGTTTTAAATGATGAAACTAATTATAATAAAACTGGTCAAAGAAGAGGTCATTTTAACAAAAAGAAATTAAACAGTTTAGAAAAACCAGTTGTTAAATATTTGGAATATTTAGCAAAAGAAAGAAATCAGAATATAGAATGGGGTGAAGTTAAAGGTCTTATTGGCTTATTAGTAGACCGCACAAACTTAAAAGATGATTCTTTAAAATATGGCAGATCTGTAAGATTTATGGAAAACCCAAAAGAATTTGAAAAAATAGTTGATAAAACATTTGAGTATTTAGAAAAAAGATTTAAAAATGCTAAGTCTGAGTTGAGAAAAAGAATGAAAAAATATGCAGCTCAACAAGAAGGTATTGGTTTAGTAAAAGCATTTGAAAACTTAAATGAAGGTAGTGGTGTAATTCCTACTCCAGAAGCTTTAGACTATTTCTTTAAAAGTGAAGATGCTACTGTATTTTTACAACAAACTGAAGATGGAACTTTAGTAAACTTAGTTACTGAATCTGGTGGTATTAATAAAGAATCAAGCCCATTAGTTTATAATGAAATTGTAAGACTTGTAGGTCAGTATAATAGAGCTCAAGGTCAAACAGAATCAGAGTCTGCTGAAGATATGTCAATGGGTGATGAATTTGATGTAGAATATGAAACAGATGAAACTAGTGAAAAAGCAACTGATGATCAAGTAAAAAAACCAAAAAGAAAAGTTGAAATATTAAAACCACAGGCTGAAGAAGTACTTAATAAAAAACATAAAAGTCATGTTAGTAAAACAATAACTGAAGGTGGTAAAAAACCTTTATCACCAGAAGGTTTTAGAAAAAGTAAAGAAGGTCAAAATATTATTAAAACTTTTATAAGGTTAGAAGAAAAATATCAAAACTATTTAAACAGTGTACCTGAAGGACAAAACCAATTGCAATTTGAACAATGGCTAGCTTCTAATGAAACAAATCCAGAAATTGCTGACATTGTAAATAATGCAGGTTTAGCATTTTCAGATTTATCTGGAAAAGAAAATCCTCAAAATTTACCTGCTGATAAACTACAACCTTCTGATAAAGAAGTAAAAGATTATCAAATTCCTGGGTTACATCTTATAGAAAGAACTGGAGAAAGTGGAGACACAACAATAACTTATTATGTTATTCTTGATGAAAATGGTAATAATACATATAACACATATAAAGGATTATCCACAGCTAAAACAAAAATTAATGACACATATACCACATTAGATGATGCCAAAAAAGCTTGGAGAAAAATTGAAGAAAATATGCCTGATGATACTCCATTTGAATTTGATGGAGAACAACTATTTCATGGAGCTATAGTAAACAATAAAAAAACTAAAGATAAATATGTTGTTATATCTACACCAAAAGGATTAGCAAAAGGAAAACAAATGGGTAAAAGAAAATTATTTCTATTACCTCTTAATCTTGTTGATGCTCCAAAAGCACAAAAAAATAAAGGAACATTAAAGTTAAATGCAGGAGAATTTAAAAATAAATATGAATTAATTGATGAAACGTTTGAACCAGCACTTACAAATACAAGTAAGTTAAATCCAAATGAGTTTACTACATTCTATGCTTGGGAAAATAAAATAGCTGGTGAATCAAAAGCTGATGCTCAAATGAGAATGGATTATATTTTAAATAATTTAACTAATGAAGAGTTAAATAATTTAGAATTTGAAATAATTAGAAATAAAGAAGTAACTGCACCAGAACCTTTTCAAATTAAACAATCTAAAGATGGTAAAACATATGAGCCAAATAATCAAGTTTTAATTGGTAGTGAACGTTACGGTATTGCTTTAGTTATAAAAGATCCTGCAGTAAGAGTTAAAGTAGAAACTATATTAGCAGAATCTAAAGCTTTTGCTGAGTTATTAGATAGCACTGGAAATCCATCCGGTAAATATTTAAATGAAAATGGAACAGTAGCATTTTATGGTGCAGCTAAACAAAGAGTTTTTAAAGATTCTTCTGGAAATACTATAGAAGTTCCTAATATGACATCTGCTCAAATAAGACAAATATTTAGACCATCATATAGTGGAACAGCACTTTACTTAGATAAATCTATTAAAGATGGTTATGCTAAACAGCAATATATTTTAGAGCAATTATTAAAAGCTAAAGAAGCTGGGGCAGTTAGTGTTCCTGTTTCAAATTTAGATGGAGGAATAATATTAAAATCAAGTCCTGGAAGATTAGCATATGTATCAAAAGGTTCTGCTTTAGTTCCATTATCAGAATTATCAAACTATAGTGCGGATAATAATGGTAATGTATTAATTTTAGACAATCAACGTGTAGACACTGAGTACACTAAAAAGGATCTGGAACAGTTAGAAAAAGATAATCCAGATACTATATATAAAGTAGATAATCAAGGCAAGGTTTATAAAGTTGCAGGAAATCCAATAAGTAATTTAAAAGGAAAAGCTTTAACTAAACTTTATAATGAGGTTAAAGCAGGTATGGGTAATTATTTAAATTCTGCAATGGCTGCTGGTAGATATGTGGCTATAATTAAATTACCAAATGGTGTATATACTTATGCAGAGCTGCAATCACAAAAACTTAATGAAGAAGAAATATCAGATGTATTAGTAGATATTAAAGAAAGAGCTACTAAAACTATAAAAGATAATGTAGTTAAAGAAGAAAATGAACCATGGTCAGATGCTACTGTAAAGGATGAATTTTACAACACTAAAATAAGTAAAACATATCCTGAAGGTTATAACAATGAATTAAATAAGAAATTTTACATATACAGTTTACCTGGTTATACTGTTAGTATGAAAGTAAGTTCTTATGGTTATGTTCAGATTGAATTTTATAATCAAAAAAATTCTGATAAAACATTTACAATTAAAATTAATCAGGATCAGATTAGTGAAATGAAACCTGATATTGCAAATTTTAATGCTCTTGTTGGTGAAATTGCTACAGATTTTATAACTGGAAATGAAAATTTATCTAAGTCTCAGAAACAAGCTTTAGAAACATTAGTTGCTGGAGGTACCATTTTTTCAACAGATAATTTCCGTAAATCTATTGATAGAAAAATAACAAATGTTGATGATATAATAAATAATGTTGATTCAAAAATTGATAGTAGAATTAGATATGATGTTGGTTTATTAATTGATGTTACAGATTCTTCAGTAATACAAGCTTTAAAAGTTAAAGAAAATATTACTGATACACCAGTAGAAGAAACAGAAGAACCAGGTGGTAGTATAGATCTAAAAGATTTACAAAATCAAGATCCAACTATAAAATTAATTGATGATTTAACTGATGAAGAATTTAATGAAAGTAGAGAATTAGGATTTGAAGATATTAGTAATGAACAATTACAAGCTATTGCTGATAAAGATCAAAACAAACTTTCTTCAAAAGAATCATTAGTTATTAAAGTATTAGATAGTAGATATCAACCAATGATAGCTGCTAAAGCTGTGGAAATGAGTACAGCTGCAAATAAAAGAACTGAGCTTCAAAATAAAAGAAAGGAAGTTATTGATGAAATAAAGCTTATCAAAGCAGAAAATAGAACTGCTGCAGGAGAATTATATCCTGAAGATAATGTTAAGATGAATAAAGAAAGAATGGCTCTTAACGAAAAATCTAAAAGGCTTAAAGCTTTAGAAAAAGAACAAAAATCTATAGAAAGTCAATTAGCTAAAGGAGCTCTTAAAGTTGTTAGTGAATCAGCAGAGGTAAATAATCCTGAAGATTTAGATGTATTTATTGAATGGGTTCAAACTGTATTGCCAGACTTTGTAACTATTGGGGATATTAATACATTAAGAGAGCGTATAATAACAAATGGTTATACTGTAGGTGCATTTGTAATGAATTTAAAACAAATGTCAGGAGGTATAGATATTAACGGTACAATATTTACTGGAGAAAATATGCCTTCTAGATATCATGAAGCATTTCATGCAGTATTTAGAATGTTGCTTACAGAAGAAGAACAAAAAGTTTATTATGATATAGCAGCAAAAGAGGTTAGAGAAAAACTTAGAAAAGAAGGTAAAGTATTTAATGAGGAGTTACAAAAACTTAAAAACTCATCAGTTATATATTCTAACTTATCTACTGAACAATTAAAGAAAGAATACTATGAAGAGTATATGGCGGATGAATTTGAAAAATTTAAAAAAGATCCAAAAAGTACTAAGACTAATTCTTTAATTAAATCATTATTTAACAGATTTGTTGAATGGATTAAAAGCATACTTGGAAATAAAAACAGAACTGAACTAACAAGTTTCTTTAAAGCTATTAATGAAGGAAAATATAAAAATGCAACTATTCAAAACAATGCATTTACAGACAAGCCGTCATTAATGAATGGAGCTAATATTGCATTAGCACAAATTCCAATTGATTTTGTTGAGTATGAAACTTATAATCCATTTACAAAACAAGATGAAACTCAGTTTCAAACTGTATATATGCCATCAAGAGATGTAGATAAAATACTGCATAGTATGGCAGCAATATATCTCAATAGAAAGATGAATGCTACTGGGGTTTGGATAGGTGCTGATCAGTTAGAAGATGTAATGGATCAATTTGCACTTATGTTTAATCCAGAGTCAGAAACTAATTTAATGAAGCCTGATTTAGATCAAATGGAAGATCAATTAGCATTGTATAATGAAGCATTTGAGAATTCAATTACTAGAATGGAAATAAGAAATGCTGTAGAAAAAGTATTAAGTTTAGCTGATATTCAAATATCAGAAGAGGAAGAAATTATTGATGCCCAAGAAGAAACAAACGGTTTAAGAGATACTTCTCAATGGGATCTAGATGCAAGTATGATAGGAGGTTATTCATCATTAGCTTCTAGTTTAAGACAGTTTATAATGACAACTGCTGTTGAGACTTCTGATTCTTTTGGAAACACTGAATTACCTTCTGGAGAAAAACTTATTGTGCCTGTAAATTTTGTTGAAGCATATAATTTATTATTAAAAGCATCTGCTAATAGAACTAGTTCACAAGATGTATTAAAAGCCATGAATGCATTTACATTAAATGGCAATCATGAAGGTGCTGCAGTAGTTGATAGAATTTTTACAGAAATAGGAATATCTAGAGATGATGTTTTAGCAGGAGATTTTGATAATGTTAAAAATCCATATTTTTATACATCAGTAATAAAAGCGTTTGATCAAGTTAGATTAGATTATATTTTTGTACATAGAGATGAAGACGGGAATGTATTATTATATGATGCTGCTTCTAGAGATGATGCTAAATCTCAGTTTAATCATTGGAATGATGCATATGATATGCAATTTGATAAACTAAGATTTGATTCAAAATTAAGAGAAGAAATCATAGAAAAACTAAGAGAACTACAAACTGAATACTTTGGAGAAAGTATGGCATCTCTTGATGGAAAAGCGGCTGATACTTTAATACAAGATTCTGAAGAATATTCTAATTTTATTCAAGATAAGTTAGGTATTTCACTTAGTCCCACATATATACAATATAGTATTCTTGATAATGTAGTAACTAAAAATGAAAGTCAACAAGCATTGATGGATGTTTATACTGCTGAAGTATTAGATTTTGAAGATCTAGAACAAATGATGCTTCATTTAAGCCTTAATCAAAATCTTTTTGTACAAGAAGAAGGTGAAGGTATAAGAGGACGTTTAGAAAAATTAGCAAGAGGTAATGCAGCATTTGATGAAAGAATTGGTGCATCTGTTTTTAGAAATCCAAATGGAGATTTAGTTTATGCACATCAGTTACCTACAATGCATACGGTTAAAATTAATGAGTTAAATGATATAAATAACTTAGAAGATTTAAAAGATGGTGCATATTTAGAAAGAAATGCTTTATTAAATGATCCATATTTTTATCAATTAGCTACTGAAAAAAGAATAAAAGTTTTAAGAATAGCAGGTAGTAAAGAAGGAGGAACAATAGATGAAGATACTTTAGTTGAAACAAGTGGTATGTCAAATGATGTTTCTGGTGTTACATATGGTGATTCAACTCCACAAGAATTTATAGTTGATTTAATAAATGTGTATACTTATTTTTATAACACTAATAAAAAAGAAGTTGAAGGTGTTTCAATAGGTGATGATATTCCTAGAGCATTAGCTCCATCTTTAATAAGAGTTATTGAAGCAAGTAATCAAGGTGATTTTATTGGACTACCTGTAATTAAATCTGTAGTTAAAAATGAAGATGGTGAAACAGCTATTAGTGAAGAAGCATTAAATAAATTTGTAAATGAATTAGAAAACGAATATAATAGAATTAAACGTGAGTCAAATACAGATACAGCAACTGAGGATCTTATAGTAGGATATAATGCCCGTGAAGCAAATGGTACAATTATACCGGATGAATCAGGTAGAGCATTTAAATTATCTAATACCGGAAATTTAGTTTCACCTAAAAAAGCTAGAAGTATAGATAGAAGTAGATCTGTAGATGAAATATATGTAGCTCCAGAACAAGCAGAGTTATTATATGATGAAAAAAATCCAACCAATTTAATAATTAGAACACCAGCTACTGCAATTAAATTAGGAATACGTAATGGAGAAACTGCTACAGTTGACATAACTAAAAAAGGTAATAAAAAAACACAAGATGAAATAGAAAAATTTACATTAAGAAGTAGAGGTAAAATAACAGTTGATGAAACTAATATTGATTCTATTATTAAAGCATTTGGAAGTTCTGTAAGTACTACAGAAGTAAAAGATTGGTTTGATTTAAAAATAGGTGATAAAAAATGGTGGGTTCAAAACTATAAAATTTTACAATTTTTACAAGGTAAGAAAGCAATGGTTGCTTATGATATTACTAAGGGAGAAACAGCACCGGTTGATACTCAATCAACACAACCAACTAGTGATGTTGAAACTTATAAAGGTCTTGTTGATATCAAAAACTTAAAAGATAATGAAGATACTGCATTTGGATCTAATCAATTTGGATTTCATGGTGGTGGTACGGCAGGAATACTTTATGCAAATGATCCAAGAGCTTACAAAAAACAAGAGATTGAAGGCAAAGGTCTTAGAGTAGAAGTAGGTAAAGCTAGAGGATTTCAAACGGGTATAGAAGGTTCATCTTATGCATTACAAACTGTAACTGATTGGAAACTTAAAATGAATGATCCTAAAAGACAAGTTTCTAAATCTGAAATTACAAGTCAGATAAAAGACATGTATGATTACTATAGAAAAAACTCTGATAGAAAAGTATATGTACTTTATACAACAGGTGGTAAAAACTTAAACGGGTATAGTTCTTTAGAGATGGCAAAAATGTTTGCATCTGCAGGTCCAATACCGTCTAATGTTGTTTTCAATGAAGACTTAATAGCTTTAGTAGACACCGCTTCTCAACCAATAGAACAAACTAGTGAGGTTGAAGCAGAAGAAGGTAGTGAAGCAATTCAACAAACTAAATTATCAGAATCTCAGATTTTTGAAGATTTAAAAACTAAATTAGAAGAAAAAGCTAAAGCAGGAAGATCATTTAAACAAGCTCTTAATGAAATACCAGGTATTGATCAAAATATACTTAAGAGTTTAATGGAAGAAAGATTGATGGAGGAGTTTCAAGATTTTAGAATTACACTAGATGAAATTAATGCAACTAATTCTATATCCTCTAAGATTTTAGATGGCTTCTTTAATGAGAATAATAAAGTTGGACCTCTTGAAAATGATGCAATGAATGCATTAAATTTAAGAACAGAAGACCCTGATTTTAACTTAATGCAAATTTATTTTAATGATTGGCTTAATTCAAAATCCTTTAATGATGTTATATTAGGAGATCAAGCAATGTCATTAAAAGATGCTGTAGAAAAAATTAAAAGAGCTAAAGCTAATAATGCAGCTGGATATAGTGCACAAACAGATATATATAATGAAGATATAGATATACTACATCCTGTTGAAAATATTTCTTTGTTTACTATAACAGATCCTAAATACAAACAATTGTTTGATTTTGGAAAAGAAGGAGAAGGAGATAAAGCTGATGCTCAGATGTGGATGACAATTAAAGCATTTCAATATATGTGGTTTGGTTTTGGTAAATTAAATGCAAAACAAAATGCCATTATACAAAAATTAAAGAAAGGTGAAAAATTAACTTCTGAAGATATATTTGGTAATCCAGAAACAGGAGCTGAAGGTTTAAAATCATTTAATGCATTTATAAATTCTAAAAAACTAGTATATGCAGATGGAAATACTTTCTTAAAAATGTCAGCATTTGTTCTTACTAAACAATTAACATCTAGAAAAAATTCACAAGGACAGTGGGTTGCTAAAGAAAATAGAAAAGAGCTGCATAGTCTTAGAGAAAACTTAGAATCTTTTGAAGAAAGAGAATGGAATGAAAATGGTAATGGAACATTAGCAATTGCTACACCAATGTCAGCTAGCAAAATGTTTAAGTCAAGTGTACTTAATGAAGAAAAGTTATTTTCAAGTTCAGAAAATTTAGCTGTAGATCAATCTACAACACTTAGTGCAAAATGGATGAGACTTCAAATGATAAATCCATCTGGTAAAGTAACTATTACTGATCCTACACAAATGAAAAGTTTAGTTACTAGTGAACAAAATGATGCAACAGAAGTTTGGATTAATGGTGAAAAAACTGATTTAGGAACTATAAGAAAAGCTTATCAAAAATCTACTTCAAATAGAGCTCAGTTAAAATTTATTAATCAAAGAAATTTATTACTTGATTTTAATGTAGAAACTGCAATGCGGGAATTAGAAACAAGTAAAATAGAAGGAGATTTTACAGTAGATTTACATTCATTTTTAGAATATGCAATAGAAGGATTAGAATCTTCTCAATCATCTGCAAGTATAATAGAGTATTTTAGACAAGATGCGGATGGACAATCAAGAAATTTAAATAACCCTATTACAATAAATAAATTTGAACAATTATTTTTATCATATTTTAGTAAGCAAGTATTTAGAGAAAAAATTCCAGGACATAAAGTTTCTTTACTTTCTGGAAAGGGATTTAAAGTATATAGAAAAGTATTAAGTGTTGATGAAAATGGTCAACCAGAAAGATCTGAAATAATAAGAGATGATCAATGGGAAGCAATGTCTGAAAATGAAAGACCAGCTCTTTTTAAAACAGAATATGATGATGTAAAAAATAAAACTTTTGTAGGATTAGAGCAAGCATTAAAAAGTAATATAAAAGGTGGAGTTGTTGTTTTAGATGAACTTAAATTTAATGTAAAAGAGTTTGATGAAAATGGTAATGAAACTGGACAAAGATATGCTGAATATATAATGCCTCCTCATTTTAAATCAATAATGGATAAAATTATTGCAACAGGTGGAGAAACAATTACAGCTTCTGAAATTCAAAAGAAATGGAAAACTTGGGCTAATACAAAATCTTATTCTCCTAAAGCTGATGATTATATAGTAAGATCAAAAATAGAAGGATTTGATGCAAATAGATCTAAAAAAGAATATGCTGTTGCATTTGGTTATGCAACAACAACAAACAAAAAAGGAGACATTGTATTTTTATCAAAAAATGGTAAAGGTCTTGCTAATATTCCAGAAACTGTTGCTAAAGCATTTGGTGTACGTATTCCATCACAAGATATGCATTCATCTATTAATTTAAAATTAGTTGATTTTATGCCTGCATATTATGGTTCAACTGCTGTATTTCCGGATTCATTAATTGAAGTATCTGGTGCGGATTTTGATATTGATGCTCTATACATGCAGATAAAAGACTTTTATGAAGATGGGAATTCTTTTAAATCTTACGGTAGTGCAACTACTAAAATAGGAAAGTATAGAGAATATATTGACTATCAAATGAAAGATGCTTATAAAGGAGGATCTTCATTAGATGCAGCAAGAAAAAAATATTTAGCAAAAGGAGTTAACCGTAATACTTCATTAACGGATAAACAAAAAGCTAAAGCTAAAGAAGAAGGTTTGAGTGATGATGTTATAGGAGCATTAATGGTGTTAGGATTACCTATAACTCAAAAACAATATGAAACTTATAAAGCAGAGCGTTCTTATACAGTTGGAAAAGGAGAAAATAAAATAGAGTTTGAACAAGAACCATATGCAGCTCCTATAAATAATGATGTGTTAGATCAAAAATTTGCATTGTTAGGAAATGAAGCAATGACACTTACAAAAGATGGAAGACAAGTTCCTATTGCATATGAATCAGCTGTATTAGATCCATTACTAGAAGAATGGGATTGGATTCAAGAAAACTTACCAGAATTAGCAGAATTAACACAAGAAGATGATGTAGATGTAGATAATTTAAGCGGTAAATTAAAAGCATGGACAAACAATAAAGAAGGTGCAAGAGGAATTGGTGCTGCAGTATTACCAAATGTTATTCTTAATTTACTTAAAGAAGCCCGTGTAAAATATAGAAGTATTAAAGTTGATGGTAGAGAAACATATCCTCAAATAAGATATAATGGAGTAACCTTTAATGAATTTGGTACAGAAATAGAAATTGATCCAATAACTAAAAAAGAAAAGGTTGGTGGAGAAAGAACTCAATTTGTTATATCTGCACTTATTACAGCAATGACTGATAATGCTAAAGAAAGATTAGCTGCAAAATTAGGATTAAACAAAGATGCATTAGCAACTGTTGTTAATCTTACTGCATTAGGTGTTCCAATAAGAACATCAATTTTATTAATTAATAACCCAATGATAAAAAGATTTTATTGGGAAAATTCAAATAAAGAAAATCCAGAAGATGCTGGAATTTTTAAAAGAGTTAAAGATATGTTAACTGGACCTGGCGGATTAGAAGACGTGTATTTAAGTTTATATGGAAAAGATCTTGCTACTGATGCTAAACTAGAAGTAACTGATGCAAAGTTATCAGAAGCAATTAAAGAAATGAATGACTTTAATTCAGATGAAAGAAAGTCAGGTACTATGTTTAGTTCAAAAAACGCTGAATCAAGAAGGTATAGTAAATCAATGTTTCAAAGAGATTATAAAATTTTAAAACAATGGCAAAGTGCTCATAGACTTAAAAAGTTTACAGGTGAGCTTCAAAGTGTAGTTAATCTTGCAAAAACATTAGGTCAAAACTTTCAAAATGTTCAAGATAGAAATAATGCTGTTGAAAATTTAGGATTGTTTTATGAAGGACCGTATTCTTCTTTAACAATGTCAAATATAACTAATGAACCAATTGGTTTACCATTAGAAAATGGATGGCAAAAAATATTTAAAGGTGATGATCAAACATTCCATGGAAACAATCTTAATATGGATAGACAATTGCAAGATCTTTTACCTAAAATCTTTTTATCTAAAACTGAAAAATTCCAAGATATATTAAATGTTACACTTAGTAATATGAATCAAAGAGTTTTACAAGATAGATATAAGGGTTCAAAATTATATGATAAAATAAGTACAGATCTTATTTCATATGTAACAATTAAAGCTTATATCCAAGGACTAAGAAAAGCGGGTAAACCTGTAAGTTTATCATCATTGAATAATGGGCTTATCTATAAAGAGAATGGAAGCCCGGTTCAAATAGATGATGTAATAAATAGACTTAGAAAGGTATATGAAGGTAAAGAAAATTATTTTTTAAATAGATTTATTTTTAATGATTCACAATATAAACCTACAAATACTACTGGTATTAATCAGTTAAAATCTACTACCTGGACAAAAGTATCACCAGCACAAGTAGAAAAAATTCAAAATGGATTTGCAGATATATTTAGTAATATAGATACTAGATCAGATGCAATACATATAGCTCATTATTTAATGGTTAAAGATGGATTGCAGTTTAAAAGCGGAAGTATTTTATCAGCAATGGCTCCTTTTATTTATGATCTTTATTTAGATTATGTTGATATAGCACATGAAGCATTTCAAACAGAAGAAGATAATAAAGCATTTGCAGATATATTTGGTATGAGCCATAAAGAAATGATAGGAGACTTTACATTAGGTTATCTTAAAGCTAACCCAATAAACTGGATGTTAAATACTGTTGGTAATAGTGGAAGAAAAAATGGAAGAAATATAGGTGTATATGCACCAGGTGAAAACAAATATCAAATTGGATCATTTAAAATTGAAAATGTTGAAGCAGATCAAGATAATGCATATGTATTTTCAGAATCTCAAGGTTATAAAGGGAATGCAAAAATTAAAGATCTTGATAATGCATTTGGTATTCAGTTTAAAAAAGATGCTGGAATAACTGAAGAAAGTTATTTTACTAATGATGATTTAGCAGATTTTCAAGAATTGATTGATGCTCAAATTGATGCTATATTAGATGACGGAAGAAATGTTATTTTTCCTAGAACATTTTTAAGCAAAACTGAAAAAACAAATATTGCTAAATATGGTCCTGAAATTTTTAATTACATGCAACAAAGAATGCAAGATGTATTTAATTATAATATAAAAACTAATGATATAACAGCTGAAGGAAAAATAAGTGAAAAAGCTGCTGCTAATAGACCTGCATTAATATTAGAAACTGAAGAAGGAAATGGATTAATAGTAGATGTATATAATGGTGTAATAGCAAGACCTTCTGAAACAACATCAAAAAATGAAATTAATGAAAGATTTTATAGTAATGTAAGTAAAAAAGCTAATAAACAAGTAAGTATTAATCTATCAACTTTAGAAAGAACTCATGGTTTTAAAACAGTTAGAGTAGACACTAAAGATGGATTAAGAACAGAAATAATTTTTCCTGCAGAGCTTAGAGTAAAAGAAATGATTGCAGAAAAAAATGAAAATGGAAGATTAATTAAAACACCTTTTATTAGAACGTTTGAATTAAAAAAGATTTGGAGTGGGACTAAAACAGGATCAACAGAATTATTGACTACAAATCAACCAGTAGCTATTGGCAATAGAGCTGAATATATAGAAACTACTCCGGTTGGTTCAAATCAAGCAACTCCAATTGCATTTTCATTTGATGGTGAAGTTCCAACATATGAAAACATTAGAAGAGGAGTGCTTGAAAGAGAAGAAGGAGATAATGATAATGAAGACAGCAATCCATTTAGTGCTGGTGTTATAGGCAATAAAAAATTTATAACTAAAGAAGATTTAGCTAAAGAACAAGCAGTACAAAATGGAAATATTAAAGCAGATGAAAATGAAATACTTGTAAATGGTGAAAATATTGCAGGTATTAATAAACAAGAAGAAATTGAACCTACTATAGAAGATAATGGGTTAAATGAAACTACAGTTGTAGATCCTACAGATAGTGGACCTAGTATTGATATAGAAGCTTTAGGTTATACATTTCCTGGTTCTGTTGATGAATCTTTTGTATTAATAGATAACTTTATTGAAACTGAAATAAAATCTAAATCTAAAGCTGAACAAACAGAACTTTGGAAAAAGATGAAAGAAAATAGTGAAGGTATAATTAAAGATGAAGAATCAACTATAGAGGCATATCAAGACAGTGTGTTTGAAACTGAAGAAGAATTCATTGATTATCTAAAAAAATGTATAATTTAGAATAAAAAAAAAAGATGGCTAAATGTATAAATAGAAGTGCTCCAGAATATGCTCCTTTATTAAAGAAGTATAAGTCTGTAATTACAGTAGATAGTATTATAAATAAATGGCAAGATTTTAATTTTGGTACAGATTTATTTCCTACAGTAGCACAAGCGGAAGAATATCTTAATAATAAAAAAGCAGTATATTCATTAAAACAAAGAGAATTTGATGAAGCGTTAGTTGCTAATTTAAGAAAATTAGGTTTAGTGCAAAGAAGAAATGTAAATGGTCAATTAACTATTTATGTGCAGAATACGCCTAAAGAAGGAGCCCCTTATATATTTAGAGCAGAAAAAGATCAGCTGTTAAATAATGAGCAATCTAAAAAAGTTGCAGATGAAAATTTTAATAAAGTTTTAAAATATCTGCAAGTTCACGGAATGCCTTTAGATTATTTTATTCCTACGTATACAAAAAGAACTATAAGATTAGATGTTAATCCTTCTGCAGTTAAACCAAAAGATATAATAGAAATAGCTAAAAAAGCTACTAGAAAAATTTCTCCTAATACTACTGCAATATTAGAGCATTTAGGACAAATGTTTCCTCAATTAAATATTAATGTAGTTAATAAAGAACAAGCACGTAGATATTGGGAATCATTACCACAAGCAATAAGAGGGTTAAATAAAAATAAATTTGACCAGGTAAACTCATTTTACTATAGAGGAAATGTAATATTAATTGAAGGAAGAATTAATAGTGAAACAGCAATAGAAGAAGTATTACACCCATTTATGGATGCAGTATATGCACAAAATAAAAGTTTATTTGAAGGTTTATTGTCAGAAGCTAAAGAAAACTTTCCTGAATTAGTTGTTAAAATTGAAAATGCATATAAAACTAGTGATGATGTATTTTTTGATCAAACTCAAATAGATAAAGAAATAGTAACACAAGCTTTATCTAGACATTTTAATAGAGAATATGAAAATAATCCAACAGAAAGTTGGACAACAATGATAAAAGATTTGTTTGATTTTTTTATGACAATTTTAAAAGATCTACATAAATATATAAGTGGTAAAAATTTAAAAGGAGTTAGAGTTGAATCTATAGTTGGCTTTGCAAAATTATCTGATATTGCTAAACTTTTAAATACTTCAAATATTTCATTTGATTTATCATTAGCAAATAAAGATAAAATAAATAAAGTTCAGTATTCTTTATCTCCAGGTAAAATGGCTATTATAAATGCTGCAATAGCACAAGGAAATCCGCTTCAACAAAAAATTGTAGCACAATTATTTCATACACCTGGAAATGTACCTATGGATAAAGATAGTGCTTTTACAGATGAAGATGGTAATTATGATTTTTTAACTGCTACAGGAGTACAGGATGGTGAAACTATAATAGTATTAAATGCAAAAGATCATGTATACTATAATGTAAAGACGGGAGAAGCATATACATCAGCTACTACTGTTATAAAAGGTACAATGCCTGAATCAGTGAGAAAAGATAAAAGAATAGCTCTTGAATTAGGAAATGATTTTGATGCAATTACAGACGGTATAGCTGCAGGATTAACTTTAGATCAAATTAAAGATAATATGACAATATTAGATCCTGAAGTAATTAGAGATGCATATAATCAAATATTTGCAACAGTTAATAATATTGAAATGGAACCTACAATGGTGGGTAAACCAGAAAGAAATATTGTTTTACCACAAGTAATTTTATATGATGAAAAGACAAAAACTGCTGGTACAGTAGATTTAATGGTTATTACACCAACAGGACAAATAAGAATTATAGATTTAAAAACTAGTAAAAATTCAATTAACAAAATTGATAGATTTTCTAAAAGTCCTGCATATAGTACAAATAGTTTTCCTTTAGGAGAAGATTCTAAATTATTATATGAAACTGAAGATGGTCAATATTTATTAGATTCAAAAGGTAATAAAATTAGAAAAACAGAATTATCTGGAAAAAGAAAAGGTTTGCCTTTACGTATAGAAATGACTACAAAGCAACAACATGATATGCAAGTTAATCTTTATAGAAGAATGGCTGAAAACATGGGGTTAGAAATTGAGCATGGTAGGTTAGGTACAATGACTTATCATATTCATGTTCCTTGGACTACAAAAGATTTTAATAAAGATGGTAAATATACAGGAACATTTAGATTAGAAGGTTTCCAAGTTCAACAAGATCAACAAAATGAACTTTATATTGATCAATTAGTACCTGAAGATAGAAATAGTTGGAGTGCTGAAAAAATGCAAAGAACGGTTGAGCAAGATGAAAATTCTCCTTTAAAGGATAATTATTTAAATGATAACGAAGCATTGCCAGAAGATATTACTGATGCAAATGGGCTTACAGAATACAATACTATTTTTACTGCATTGCAAGATTTTAAACAAGGATTGTTAGATAGAAAAACTGCATTATTACAATTAAGATCAGCAATTACATTAGACAAAACAAGAGCTGAAGCTGTTGAAATGATTGATGATAAAATAGCTGCTATTGAAGTTGCAACTTTAATAGGTGATGGTAAAAAAATGGCAGCTGAATATACTAGACTTATGACATCTTCTATTAAAGAAATGGATAAGTTTATAGAATACATGAATAATCCTAAAAATTATAATTCTCAAAAGTATATTAATTATGCTTTAAATTTTGACAAGTTTATTGCAACATATTCTGGATTAAGAAATATAAAAAAATCTGGAGATTTGAATAATACTCAGATGAAATTATTATTGACTTTAGAAGATAAACTTAAAGAAATTGGTGGTTATCAAAAATCAGGTGGAGAAGTAGTAGAAGGACTTGTAGATAAAGCTATTTCAAATTATGTTAGAACATATGTTAAAGAAAATAGTAACAGAGAAGATTTAGATGATGCTACATTAGATAGTATAATGAAGTTAGGTGAAGACATAGGCATGTTTGAATTTGGAACTTATGATATATCTACATCAAGAGATACCCTTCTTGCATTGATGGATAAGGTTTTTAAAGCTAAACAACAAGAAGTATTAGATAAAATTTCTAATAGAGAATATAGAATAAGACAATCTGCTTCAACTTTAGCTAAATTATCTTCAGGAAATGATCAAAATGAATTCTATAATTATATGTTAGAATTTGATGAAGAAGGTGTTCCAACAGGAATGGTTGTTCAGAAAATTGGAAAGCAATATTGGAATAAAAAGAAAACTTTTTATGATAAACTATCTGATGCTAGTGGTGTGCCATTACAATACAGACATATTGATAGTATAGAAGAAGCTAAAAAAACAAAACAAGGAAGAGAAGATATTGCATATAACATAGCATTACATAAAAGAAAAATGGAGTTTGCTGTTTTTATGAGAGCTGAATATACGCAAGATGGTACTTTAAGAGATGGTAGATATCACAGGTATAATGATGAATTTATTAAAGCACGTTTAATACATGAAACTTATGTACAAGTAGGAGATAATCATGGTCATTGGGAACAAAAGAAAGGTATGACTGATGCTGCATATCAAAAATATTTAGTTAAGTATTATGATCAAAAAGATAATGTAACTAAATCTGAATACATTGGTGGTGAATTTACCGGTAAAGTATATGAAGTACCAACTAGATTTTATGTTAAAAAAGATTATGTAATTATAAATGAAACTGCAAAAAATGATAAGGGTGGATTAGAGTCTATGGTTAGTGAAAAATGGGATAAAATAATGAATCCTACTGATGCACTAGGAGAAGCTCAAAAAGATTTTTATAACACTTACATGGAGATTTACAATGACATGTTGGAAAAATTACCTATGACAACTAGAGATAAGATGTTAGGTAAAATGCCTTTAATTAAAAATACATTTTTTGAAAGCTTAAAAGATAAACCAAATGCAGTGGCTAACTTATGGACTAAAATGACCAGAGGTACTAAAGATTTCTTTACAAGTACTGCTCATAGTAAAAGAGTTGTTTTAGATGAACAAGGTAATCTTACAGATCAATTGCCAATATTTTATGTTGGTTCTCCAAGAACAGAAGAACAATTGAAAAAAATTCTTGATGATATAGAAGCTTTAGAAATAAGATATAAAGAAGGAGGACCTAATGCAATAAGTTTTGAAGAGTATAAAAAACAGTTACAAGTTCTTAAAGGAGAAGAAGCTAAAATAAGACAAGTTCCTACAAGATCAGAAATAAGTAAAGATATGGCTGATAGTTTATTAAGATTTACTGCAATGGCTGAAAATTATGAAGTCATGGGACAAGCAGAAGATACTATAAATGCCATGTTAAAAATAATAGAAAAAAGAACTTATACAACATCTGAGAATGTTGTTACAGCATATATAAAAGGTAAAAAAGAACAAGTAGGAGAAGTTAAAGGTTCAGATTCAAATGTTTATAAAAGAGCTAAAAAATGGATGAACATGGTTTATTATAACAATGATTCAATGAGCAAATCTGTGGCAGATAAAATGGTATCTAAAGTAATAAGATATTCTTCTTTATCTTATGTTGCTTGGAATCCATTTGGTAATATAAACAACTATGTAATAGCAAGATTAAATAATGGTATAGAAGTAGCAGGACAAAGATTTTTTTCTGCTAAATCATATGCAAGAGCAACGGCAGAATTTAATAAAAGAGTTATGCCAGACTTAGTAAGAAAAACAGCTTTTGCTGGTGGACAATTTGCATCAGGTCAATATGATCAATATGAGGCACAATCAAAATATGAAGCTTTTGTTGAATTATTTAGAATGATGGATAATACTGCTGATATCCGTGAATCTGGTTATAATGGAAAAAAAGGTTTGTTTTCTAAATTTATGGATTTAGGTTATTTACTACAAGATGGTGCAGAATATAATGTTCAAACTAAAGTAGGAATGGCCATGATTATGGATGTTCAAGTTAGAAAAAGTAAAGAGGGCAATGGAGGAGAAACATTGAGTTTATGGGATGCTATGGAATTTAACTCAGTTACTCATAAATTAACTTTAAAAGAAGGTTTTGATGAAGTAGCAGAAAGAAATAGTGCTGATCCTAAAAGTGGAGAAAGAAATTGGACAAAATATGATGATCAGTGGAGATATCAATATAGAAATAAAATACGTGAAGTAAACAAACAAATACACGGTAACTATGCTCATGAAGATAGAATGGTAATTCAATCACATTGGGGTGGTGAATTAATAGCTCAATTTCACAAGTGGGTTGTCCCTGCTATTAAGGCAAGATATAGAAAAGAATATTTTGATGAAAATGTAGGTTACTTAGAAGGTAGATATAGAAGTTTATTTCAATTAACAAAATGGGCTTGGAAAAATAAAGCCAATATAAAAAATCTTAAAGAACAATTTAAACAAGATTTTGGTGAAGGAAATAGAGCTAAAATGAAAGTTTTAAATCTTTATAGAGCAGCTGGTGAAACAGCTATAATGTTTACTACACTTGCAGTAGCAAGTTTATTAAAAGGTTTATTTGAAGATGATGATGATGACTCACCAGGAATGAGAAGGCTTAAAAATGCTATGGTGTATCAAGCAGATAGAGCATATAAAGAATTAATACAATTTGCTTGGTTTACACCAGATGGAGTAAAACAAATATGGCAGATGGTAGGATCTCCTATAGCTTCTACAAGAACATTAGGAGAATTAACAGAAGCTTTTGTTGCAACTGCAGATTATGCATATTATGGATTAACTCAACCACCAGAAGAATTTTATAAAAATTCAGATATTTATTATCAAAGAAGGCCACGTAAAGGTCAGCTTAAATTAGCAAAGGAATGGAAAGATGTAGTTCCAATAATATATGGTATTCAAAGATGGGCTGATTTTGAAAATCAAAAAGATTTTTATATTAAATAATATTCTTATAAATTTTTTGCTAGCAATAAGATTTTTGTTAGATTATAAGAGTAATGAATTGGACAAACATAATCAACAGAAAAAGAAAGCTAACTCCAACAGAAAGAATAGCTAGTAGAATAGGGTATTTAGGTGCTGGACTTTTAATAGCTGGACAATGGACGTTAGAACCAATTTTATTTATAATTGGATTTATATTTGTTATTGTACAAGTTGTTGTACGTAAACAATGGAATTTGGTAGCACTAAATATAAATGGTTTATTAGCTTGGTTAAAGCATTTGCTTTTATAAATAAAGGGCAGTATCTCTACCACCCTCTATTTAACCTTTATATAAATATGAACGAAACTTATAAAGGTATTCCATAATATAATTTTTCAATCCAACACATAACTATTGAATTTCACAAGCTCCACCAGCACAAGCCAGTTCACCTGTTAGATTTGTTTCATCTTTTTCTTCAATTACTTTAGAAAGATCTATTTCTTGTAAATGTATTAACATTTTTTCATATTCTTTTTTAGTAATATCTTGAAAAGGTGCTTGTTTGTATGTACCTCCATTATAAGGTAGTACAGATAATCCATTATAATATTTACGATTATCCCACATCCATTCACCTGCAGCTTCCCACTCATGTTCTTTTAAGCTAATTGTTGCAGAAACATTGTGTGTATTAGATCCAGTTCTATGACCTGGTTTAATCCACTCTTGTGCTATACGCTTAACTCTATCTAACAATTGAAATGGAGATTCAGTTCTCATTATAGCTCCAGAAGGAGCTTTTTGAGGAATACTGATTACAGCTGTAGTATGAGGACTAAAATACTCATCTTCAACTAGTTCAGGGATATTCTTAGAGAGATACTCATAAATAGCTTCATTTTTACCTACACGTAAAGTACGTATATAATAATCATTATGCCAAGCATGAATACCAGAAGAAGTACCTAAAGTAAGAGATGTAGTTCCAGCAGGTTTTACAGTTGTTGTTCTAGCTGACTTGTTAATATCAATTAACTTTGCAATTCTAGAGTTTTCTCTCTTTACAAGATCTGCAGCTTTAGTCATGTCATAACCTAATACAGCTCCGGATCCAATTCCTGTCATTGATACACCAATAAGTGCATCTTTTTCAGTTGTTTCTCTCCAGATATCTCTTAAATAATGAAAGTCAGTGTAACCAGCTTGCAATGTTCCAATAAAAGCTGCAGCTTTAACTCTTTCATTAAGATCTTCTTGAGATGTAATATTAGATACATTAACTTCACAAAGATTACAGAATTGATATGGACGCAATGCAATTTCACAACAAGGATTAGTTCCCCAATCTTTATCATTATTAAAGTAAATACCAGGTTCACCAGCACCACTTTTTTCTACACGCTCCCAAAGTTTCATAAAAAATTCTTTAGTAATTTTATGTCTCATCAGGACAGCAGAATTATTAGCACGGCCACGTTGTGGATTTAATTCCCACCAATCACCAGATTTAGATGCAATCATATCATTATCATCAGCAGAAAATAAACTAATAAGTGCAGCTCTACGTATACCACCTGCTAATACAGCATCAGCAATATGACAAACAATATCATGAACTTCTAATGTTGTTAATTGATCACCATCCTCTTTACTTTCTAAAATACCTGTTAATTTAACAATGCATTCTTTAAGTGGTTGAGGTCCAGGTGCTTTACCACCAGATGTTACAAGTCTTGCACCTTTAGCACGAATATCTGAATAATCAAATTCAATACGAGATCCTTTACCATTAAGATAAGACTTCATAAGTACTTTAATAGAATCAGCCCAACCTTCAATTGAATCACCAATTAAAAATCTTCTGCTTCTTTTTACATAAGGTTTATTTATAGGAGGTAATTTAGCTACATGATGTTTTTGTACAGAATAACCTACACCAGTTCCTCCCAATAATAAGAACATAATCTCACTAAATGAGTCAATATGATCTAATGGTAAATATGCACAGTTATAAATTCTATTAGGAGATATTTCAATTGGTTTACCACCAAATTGCATACTTCTCATAGAAGGAAGAACTTTTTTATCATATACCATTTTATAAACTTCTTTAATTTCAGAAGAAAGTTTAGGATACTTTTTAATATGCATGTTTTTATTTCTAGTAACTAATTCATGCCAGGTTTCCCTGCGGTTTAGTTCTGGAACAAATCTTGCATATTTCATATAGACAGTGATTTCACTTAGAATTTGATTGCTTAATTCCATATTGATTGTTTTAAAATGTTAATAATTAATACATAATTGATTACTTCATCAATTATTTGGTTTTTGTTGTGATGTGTATTATAAGATATAAAAATTTAATTTATTAAACAACACGTTCATATCTAAAAGTAATAAAAAAAATACCTAAATGTATTCCAGTACAACTTTTAAAATTTTCTTTATCATTGCTTACTTCACAATTTTTGATTTTTATTCCTATCAATGCTTCAGAAGGTAAAAAATCAATATTAAAATTATTTTTTTTATTTAAACCCTTATAATTTTGGGCATTTGTATGTCTTTCTTCCATATATATTTAGTTTAAATTAAGGAAATTAGATAATTTCTTTGTATATTATATTATATGCATTAAATATTAATGCTAAGTAAAATGTTTATATTTTGTAATGTTAAATAAATTAGGTCATATATTAAAATATTATGACTCAGAACCTACTGAGATTATGCAAGGTTTAATATGGTTTTTATTATTCCCTATTATTTACATATTAGAAGTAGGTTTAAACTTATGGATTCTTATCCCAAGTATTTTAATTGGTTATGGCACATTGAGAGCAGTGTGCTTTTTCTCTTTACGTAAAAGAAAAACTTTTGCTTATGCATGTTTTATATTATCCTTAGTAGTCTGTGCGTTATTTTTATGTGATGGCTGTCTTTTAAAAGATGCAACACATCTGGGTTGGATATTTGTAGCTTTTAGTGCTTTAACAAGTTTAAAAAGAGTTACAGCAAGATATTATGCTAAAGAATCATGTGTAAAAAAATAATATAATGGAAAATTTAGATAGTTTAACTACAGTACTTGTATCCCTGATGACAGTTTTATTTTCAGCGGGTGCTTGGAAATTTTATGAAAAAAGAATGGCACTAAAACATGAAGAGACTTCAGATGAAAAATCAGAAAAGAATATGTACAGAGATGATTTACGAGAAAGAGTAAGAAAACTAGAGTCTTTATTAGAAGAAAGTTCTAAAGAAAAAGATGAAATGAGAGAGCAAATTCTTTCTTTAACAAGTGAGGTATCAGCCCTTCAAGTTAAAGTTGATCACCTTGAAAAAGAGAATCAACGTTTGAAAAATATATAAATTTTTTGTATATTGATAATATAAACTAATAATCATGATTAAAACAATTTTAAACGGTATATGGACATTCAGTCTTAAAAAAGGTTGGAACTGGGTTTGGGATCAAACTACTATAGACGAAAAAGCTATAGAGGTAGCAAAAGAAACTAAACGAAGAGTAAAAGCAGTTGGTGAAGAACTCAAAGATGTGGGTGAAGCAATTGCTGAAGTTGCCGATCAAGCTGGTGATGTAGCAAAAGCAGCAGCTGGTAAAAAACGTCCAGGAAGAAAAAAAGGTTCAACTAATAAAAAGAAAAAAGATGCCTAATTTAAACGGAAAAAAATACTCTTATGATGCAGCTGGAATGGCTCAGTATAAGGAGGATCTTAAAGCTATGAAAATGGCAAGATCAGGAAAAGAAGTAAAAATGCCTAAGTATAGAAAAGGTGGTTGTACACCAATGAAACTTAAAAAATAACATTATGGGCTGCGGCTGTAGTAATAAAAGAAGAACTGTTAAATCAACAAAAAAAATAAAAAATACTACTTTATTACAAAGTGGTAGAGTAACTTCTGTGTATGATCAAAAAAATGCACAAGGAAGAAAATCACATAAATACGGTACATAATGGGCACAAAAAAAGTAGCAGGTAAAGCATTAGGCGTTGTAAGATTTAAAGATCTGCATGCTCAAGTAAAAAATATTGATACTAGTATTCAAGGCAATTTAGCTCTTGGTACTCCAGGTCCACAGGGTCCACAAGGCCCTACAGGTCCGCAAGGCTCTACCGGCCCAGCAGGTACAGCATCAATTGTTCCTGGACCTCAAGGGCCAACAGGTTCTGCAGGTGCTACAGGAGCAATTGGCCCTCAAGGTCCTCAAGGAGATCCTGGTACAAATGGTACAAATGGATCTACAGGTGCAACTGGTTCTCAAGGCCCAGCAGGTCCAGCAGGTCCAATAGGTCCAATAGGCCCGGCAGGAACTAATGGTACAGATGGTACAGATGGAGTAACAGGTCCTATAGGCCCAACTGGATTGCAAGGTCCAACTGGTACAACGGGTGCAACTGGTGCAATAGGTCCACAAGGATCAACGGGTCCAACCGGCCCACAAGGAGCACAAGGTGGTGTTGGCCCTGGAATTACATTTAAAGGTAGTGTAGCTGATCAAGCAGCATTGAATGCTTTAAGTAGCCCATCTGTTGGAGATGCTTATATAAGACAAGATGATGATTCTTTTCATGTTTATGATGGATCAGCATTTGTTAACGGTGGTTCAATACAAGGTGATGAAGGACCAATTGGTTCAACTGGTCCAACTGGACCTCAAGGTGCTACGGGAGCAGCAGGAAGTAATGGTTCTGATGGATCAACCGGTCCACAAGGTCCTTCTGGAGCAGCCGGTGCCATAGGACCACAGGGGCCAGCCGGACTTCAAGGACCTACAGGTTCTACTGGATCTAATGGTGCTACAGGTGCTACAGGTGCAGCATGTGAAATAGAAACTCAAAACTATAATGCAAGTACTGGTATTTTAACTTTAGAATTTTCTGATGCAACTGAAGTTATAACAGGAGATTTAAGAGGAGCAACAGGAAATGACGGTGTTTTAGGTGGGATGTTTGAATTAGACTATGAATATTATGTAAGTAGTGGAAATGGTAATACAGGTGGAGGTGGACCTCCTGGCACTCCTCCAGGACCTCAAGCATCAAGTGGTGCTACAAAGTTTAGAACTGCAAATGCAAATGGAGACGCTTTTTCAAATATTACACAGATCTTGTTAAATGGGGCATTTGCTCATTTAGATTTATTAAATCTTATAAAAAGAAGTTTTAATGGTATAAATCAGTTTCATACAGATTGTGAGATTTTATTAAAAATGACAAAGAAGGATGATCCTTTAACATATAAATTATTTAAAGTTGAAGGTATTTATCATGTATTTACTTTGGGTTTTACCGTATCAGAATTAGAATCTGAAATAAATTCAAATGATAGTGATCCAGCTAATTGGACAAATGATACTTTTGTATTTACATTCCATGCTATACCAACTCCTACTAAAGTAATTGCAAGAGTATTAGATAGTGCTGCTACAATGACTTTACCTTCAGATACATTAGGTCAACAACTAGCATCGGAAGTATTAGCAAGTCATGCATGGATATTAAGAAAAGGAAGTACATCAGGGACTATAATTGCTTCTAATGTTAATCCTGATGATGGATCTCCTTATGGATCTGTACTTTTTAATGATGATGATTGGGAACAATCAACGTCTTTTACTTTAACAGCTGCTGATTTTGCAAGTGGTTCACCAACTTTATATTTAACTACTGATAATCCAGGAATTGATGCAAATGAGGCATGGGTTTGTATAAGTAAAGGTGCAGCATTAAATGATGGTAATACTACTATTAATTCATTATCTGGTTATAGTTCTACTGCAGGAGCTGACGGTTCTGTAGCATGGGCACAAGGTCATGGTAATCTTCCATTAGGATCTGATAGTGTTGGAGCTGGTAAAGGAGCTATAACAAATGTAGCTATAAATATTCCTGTAGCTAATGCAGGATGGGGTCCTGGAACATATTATGTAAACTGTTATGATGAATATGAAGATGGTTGGGGTTCTACTGGATTAGGAATTACACAATCAGCTCAATTTCAACCAGGTACTACACCTGATTTTGAAATATTAAACTTAAATTCTGATGGTACAAATAGAACACTAGGTACAGCATTTAATGCTTTAACTACAACATATAGAATATATTATAGATTTCAATTAGAAAATACTGAATCATCAGCAGTTACTGTAGCGTTTCAACCAGTTGATGGTACAACAGGTATTACAGCAGTAACAGGTACTGAAGGTATTAATCATAGAATTGTATCACTTCCAGCATCAAGTACAACAATATTAGAAGGTTATTTAGATGTAGAAGGATTAACACTAGGTAATGGAGCAGCACCAGCTGATTCAAGAGTTAATATGCAAGCTAAGTGTACAACTTCTGAAAAAACAGTTAAATTAACTGCCGGATTTCCACATGAGTTATGGTGGGAACCATTACAAGTAGTATTAAATCCTTAATTTTTATCATGGCAAGTAAAAAAAAATGGATTAAAGGAGCTATAAAAAATCCTGGCTCATTAAATGCGGCAGCAAAACGTGCTGGTAAAAGTAAATCAGAGTTTTGTAAAACTGCAAAAGGTAAAAATAAAAAACGTTGTACATTATGGAAAACTTTAAATAGAGTTAGACCATCTAAAAAAGCAGCGTATGGTTTTGAAATTCAATAAAAAAAGAAATTATGGCAGTCCCAGCTTTTGTAACTAAAATATTTGGTGGCTTATTTGGTAAAGCAGATAAGATCATAGATGAGATTGTAACTTCTAAAGAGGAAAAAATGACTCTTAAGAATGCATTACAACAAATGCTTATTGACAGTGAGGCAGAGCTTCAAAAAAATGTAACAGAAAGATGGAAAGCTGATATGTCTTCTGATTCTTGGTTAAGTAAAAATGTTAGACCTATGGTTTTAATATTTTTAGTTCTTTCTACAGTAATAATGATTTTTATTGATGCTGGTTGGATTGAATTTGATGTTGAGCAAAAATGGACAAGCTTATTAGAATTAGTCCTTATTACAGTTATTGGTGCCTATTTTGGTGGCAGATCTGTTGAAAAAGTAAAAAATACTAATAGAAAAAAATAATGAGTTCAGAAACTTCAGGTTGGGATGCTTCATTAGTATTACATTGGCCTCATGATAGATTTGCTTTAGGTTGGGAATATATTGGACCAACAAGACAGTTTCCTGCTACAACAATTAGTATTTTTTTGTTTGTAGCAACAATCAATATAAATATTTATAAGTAACTTACAATCATGAATGAAAAAGAACAATGGGTTTTCATCTATTGGGATGATTGGCGTCCAAAAGATAATGACACTGAGGAAAAACCTCAAGAACATAAATAAAAGAAGTATGTGGTCCTGGCTTTAACAGTCTTGGCTTTTCACTCCCACACACTTTCTTTCACTCAACCATCTATAGTTTACCCAACCTTTTCAGTTTACGATAAATTGAGATTGGTTGATATATTATACCAATTAAGAAACCATATATTGCTATATAAGCTCCTATTAAAGGCCATATGGGCATATATCCATAATACCATTCATCCCATACAATTGGGGTGGCATAAATAACTTGTATTATTCCGTAGATAGTTGCTGGGATTTTCATCATTTGTGACCATCCTTGCTTTACGTGTTTAGTAAAAAACCATGTTAAGTATTCTTTCATGTTTGTTGATTTTGATTTATAATCTTTTCAGTCTTATTTTAATATCATGAGGAGCTGTCTCATCTCCACCAAAATAAGGCCATAAAATATATTTATTATAATTAGTTCTAATTCCACAATTACGAGGAACCATCTCACATGTATTGTTTACGCATAATACATAATACTCTGATTGTATATCAATACTACATATATAATTAACATTTGGTTTTATATATGTTATAAACCCATATGTAAAAGCTTCATTTTCATGTTTAAACCATAAAAGTTGTAAACGATCATTATAATATCTCCATCCAAACCTTATAGAGTTATCCATATGGTGTGATTTGCAATCACTAACTCCAAAAAGTTTATTTATATCAGCTTGATTTTCTTCAATTGTTGTTTTATAAATTGCAGAACTGTCAAACTTGACTTTAAATTCTAAATAGGTTGAGTTTGTTGATCTATATTTAAAAGTAGATCTGTGGGTGCCTTGATAAATGGTAAATATTTCCATACCTTCTTGGTCAATTTTTTTACAACCAAAAAAAAGTAATAGAAATATAAACAGTTTTCTCATTTATTAATATCAATTGCTTTAATTTCACCTAATCTATACCATTCTCCTAATTCTAAATCATCATGTGTTATAATTATTTCAATACCGTGTTTAGGGCTTTGTAGGTGATACATATTTACACGGACTTCTTGTATTACTTGATATTTCTTACATCCAAAGAAAAAAAATGGTATTAAAAGTAAAAGCCTCATATTATAAAGATAATAAAAAAATTGACATTTAACAGAGGAAGGCAGGCCAGAAATGCAAAACTAGCCTGATTGGTTCCTTCCGTTAAGATCAATTTTTGTCAAATGGATCTTTTCTGTTTATAATTAAATATAATACAGTAGATAAAATAAGTATCTTTAATATTATAATTATCATCTATGATAGAATATATTTTCTTTAAAATATACTCTTGGATAAAAATGCCTATCATCATCCCATTCTCTTTCTCCATCTTCAATTTCTTTTAAAGTAAGATAAACTGTTGCATGTTTTTGTTCATAAACAACAGCAGGAAAAAAAGAATTAATTTTATCATAATCTTCTGAATCTAAATACTGAGTATTTAATTGAAATGAAGTCTCATTAATTTGAGAAACTGAAAGATCATGACATTCTAATAAACTTTCTAAATTAGACAATTTAGTTTTAGCATTCATCATATTTTATAATTACCCATTGTAAAAAAATCTTGTGCTTCAATATCTGCTGCTGCATTTGTTGCTTCTTCAGGTATACTGCTAGGACTATCTGTGGGGTTAATTCCCATACTTGATAATACATTAGATGTATAAAATTCATGAAACTTTTGCAAATCACTTAACCAACTAGTAGGATGAGATTTTTTTAAAGCATGTGTTACATGGTTATAAAATACCCATGCATTTTCTTGATCACATTGATAATCATAAGAAGGATCAGTCATTTCTTTTTTAACTGTAGAAAGATGACTTGTTTCAAGAATATTTTCCTCAGCATACAAACGTCCTAATAATTCAGATTGTGTTTGCTTATCTAAAGTAATATTTTTCATATTTCTTTTATCATCCACAA